>BNJS01003583.1_pt1 | contig 125464 bp, 159 predicted proteins | sample 8540461 | NCBI WGS metagenome assembly BNJS01 (sample SAMD00202454, study PRJDB9452) | human saliva metagenome | isolation source: human saliva | place: Japan | reverse complement strand
AAAAGAAGCAGGCTAGCTTTAGCCTGCTTCTCCTGTCCCTAGGACATACGTTTCTTTGCTTCTAATTCAATTTTTTTGACTACTTCTTGAATGTTCAAGCCAGTTGTATCAAGGTAGACAGCGTCCTCTGCTTGTTTGAGAGGCGAAGTCTCACGATGACTATCCTTGTAGTCACGCGCAGCAATTTCCTCTTTCAGGGTTTCAAGGTCAGTTTCAATTCCCTTAGCGATATTTTCCTTGTAACGGCGTTCTGCTCGTTCATCAACAGAAGCTACTAGAAAAATTTTCAATTCTGCTTGTGGCAATACAACCGTTCCAATATCGCGACCATCCATGACAATCCCACCTTGCTGGGCGATCTCCTGCTGGAGAGAAACCAGTTTCTCGCGTACTTCAGGAATTGCCGCAATAGCAGAAACATGATTGGTCACTTCATTTTCACGAATAGGATGGGTAATATCCACATCTCCTACAAAGACAAGCTGTTCTCCAGTTTCTGAACGCCCAAAGCTGATTGGATGCTGGTCCAACAAGGCTAAAAGTTCCTCAATCTCTTCAACTCCTAATTGGTGTTTCAGAGCCATATAGGTCGCCGCACGATACATAGCACCTGTATCTAGATAGGTATAACCAAAATCCTTGGCAATAATCTTTGCGACTGTACTCTTACCGCTTGAAGCTGGACCATCGATAGCAATTTGAATTGTTTTCATATCAACTCCTATTTGATTTTGATAACATCACCTGGATTAGCAAACCAAGACCCTGTAGCCATATGCCCAGGATTCAAGGCCTCTAGCTGAGCAATCGAGATTCCTGCACGAGCGGCAATGGCTGCTTCTCCTTCTCCAGCCATAACTTTTGTAGTTCCTTCTGGATCAGTTGGATGTTCTGAGCTACTAGATGACTCTTCTACCTTCTCCTCTGAACTAGAAGATGCCTGCTCTGAACTACTACTAGAAGTAGAAGAAACTTGCTCTACTTTTGTATCTGAATCGTAAAAATCTTTCAAGGCTGCTGTGCGATTACTCCCTCCACTTGAAAGGTAAATCAATACTATTATCATTGCTACAACAATCACGAAAAAGAGACTAGCTAGAATCGTCAAAACACGATTTGCAACAACGCCTGTACCTTTGATTACGTTGATGTCGTTCCGTTCTCGTCTGTTCTTCCTGATTCTCATAAATATCTTCTTGCCACGGTTCTTTTGCCATACCTTACTCCTTGTTTTTTTTTACTTTTCTTATTACAATATAAATATGAAAATCACACTTATACCTGAACGTTGCATCGCCTGTGGGCTTTGCCAAACTTATTCTGAATTATTTGATTATCACGATAATGGAATCGTGCGTTTTTACGATGACCCTGACCAACTAGAAAAAGAAATCTCTCCTAGACAGGACATCGTAGAAGCTGTTAGAAACTGTCCGACACGTGCCTTGATTAAAGATTAACTCTAATATCAACAAGAACGTTCCACTTCTTCTAGTTTAGCATATTTCCATGCAAAATTATAGTCTTTTCTCTTTATTTTTTTCTGTAAAATCAGGAAGGTCACTTTTTTCTTTGACGAGATAAAGTGGTCTTTTTTGGGGTTTCTAAGTAAATCTAACTGTAACTTATAATCTAAATTTTTCAATGAGAATAGACTATTACCATTCTATTTCCTTTACTTTCTTTACAAATTCGTCCCACTCTTGTATACAATCTTTGGATAAACATATATCCGTATAATTGAACGATAAATCTTTAATATTCTTCCACCAATCAAAAGAATTTCCCTCTTTTTCTGATTCTATTCTTTTGTTAACCATTTCAATAATTGTGTTATCTATCTCTTCCCTGTCATCTAAACTTAGAAATCTCCATTCAATTCCATTTGTATAAATTACTTTTTTATACCATAAAAGGTCTCCAATAAGTTGTCCCATCTCTCTAGTTAAATGTTCAAAGCTGTTCGATAAGGTTGATTTGATTTTTTCCTCTGTAATTAAAGGATACTTTAAATTCTTAACTTCCACGCACCCTCGAAGTTTCTTCCATTCTTTAATTTTTATACTTTTTCTAGATTTGCTTTCATAAGTCTTATCTAAAATAACTATATCAGGAAAATTACTTAGACCATAATATATTTGTCCCATATTACTCTTTCTTCTTCCGAAAACATATCTTTTTGATAAACTGTCTTTTAAAGTGGGCTTAATTATATCAGCAACTATAGGATACAATTCAGCTTCTACATAATTTTGTTTCTCAATAAGTTCAATTTCTTCAGTATAATCCTTTTTACTTAGCATAAAATAATACTCCTAATTTTTTTATTAAGTCACTACAATTGAAATTTAGTCTACATAGATTCTTTAAATCATTTCAAATCCCTAATCCTTTTAAAAATCACCCAAACTCCGAACTAAAAGAATTACAAATAACAAAAAGTGACAATGTCAGATAAATTCTATCTTTTTTAGCCTATCATCACTTTTTTCTTTGATAAGGTAAAGTGGTCTTTTTTTGGTCTCTAGATAAATCTTACTAATATACTTGCCCAGAATCCCAATGGTCAAGAGTTGGATTCCCCCAAGAAAGAGAATAACAGCCATCAGAGAGGTCCAACCTGATGTCGGATTACCCAAAATGAGAGTCCGAACCACAACGAAAAAAGTCATAAGCAGAGAAATAAAACAAGATAGGAGACCAGCCACAAAAGCGATAATCAAGGGGAAATCTGAAAAATTAACAATCCCTTCAATGGAGTAGAAAAAAAGTTGCCTAAAACTCCAACTGGTCTTGCCAGCTTGCCTTTCGACATTAGGATAATCTAAATAGTGGGTTTTAAACCCGACCCAGGCAAAAAGTCCTTTAGAAAAACGATTGGACTCGGTCAGGCTTAAAATGGCATCCACTACAGATCTTCTCATCATGCGAAAATCACGGACACCTGACGGCAGGGCTACTGGACTAATTTTTTTCATGAAGCCGTAAAATAGATTAGCACAAAAACTGCGAAAGAAGGGTTCCCCCTCCCGACTAGTTCTCCTGGTCCCAACACAGTCCAAGTCTGTATTCTGGTCTAGTAAGGCTTTCATCTCAAGCAATATACTAGGAGGATCTTGGAGGTCTGCATCCATCACCACCACTAGATCTCCTGTCGCATATTGCAAGCCTGCATACAGAGCTGCTTCTTTGCCAAAATTTCGCGAGAAAGAAATATAATGCACTGCTGGATTTTGCTCCCGATAGGTCTTTAAGAGTTCCAAGGTCCCATCACTTGATCCATCATCGACAAAGACATACTCGATTTCTGTTCCCAAATCCGGAAGTAAAGCTTCCAAAGCCTGATAAAAAGAGGAAGTACTTCCTCTTCGTTTAAACAGGGGACAATGATTGACATCACCATCTTAGTCTTCAAATCCATTTGGATGCTTGCTTTGCCAACGCCATGCGTCTTCACACATTTGGGTGATGTCTAGTTCTGCTTCCCAACCGAGTTCTGCTTTGGCTTTTGCAGGATCTGAATAGCAAGCTGCAATATCACCTGGGCGACGGTCTACAATGCGGTAAGGAATTGGACGTCCCACTGCTTTTTCCATGTTTTGGATAATTTCAAGAACTGAGTAGCCTTTACCTGTTCCAAGGTTATAAACGTTTAGACCTGAACCTTTTTGGATTTTTTTCAGAGCTGCAACGTGACCTTTGGCCAAATCGACAACGTGGATATAGTCACGAACACCAGTTCCGTCTTCCGTATCGTAATCGTCTCCAAACACTTGCACTTGCTCTAATTTCCCAACGGCTACTTGAGTCACATATGGCAAGAGGTTGTTTGGAATACCGTTTGGATTTTCTCCCAAATCACCACTCTCATGGGCTCCGATTGGGTTGAAATAACGAAGCAAGACCACATTCCACTCTGAGTCTGCCTTGTAGATATCCGTCAAAATTTCCTCAAGCATAAGCTTAGTACGACCGTATGGATTGGTTACTGAAAGTGGGAAATCTTCCAAGATTGGCACGGTGTGCGGATCCCCGTAAACTGTCGCAGAAGAACTGAAAATGATATTTTTACAGTCGGCTTCTTCCATGACCTTCAAAAGACTAACAGTTCCAGCGATATTGTTGTCATAGTAGGCAAGAGGAATACGGGTAGATTCACCGACAGCCTTCAAGCCAGCAAAGTGAATGACCCCTGTTGGTTCTTCTTGTTTGAAAATGTCACGAAGAGTATCGGTATCACGGATATCTGCCTCATAGAAAGGCACTTCAACTCCTGTGATTCTTTCAACAACTTCTAAACTTTTGCGATTGCTGTTGACAAGGTTATCCACCACAACAACCTGATGACCTGCTTGGATTAACTCAATAACAGTGTGGGTCCCGATAAAACCTGCCCCACCCGTTACTAAAATCTTTTCTTGCATCTTCTTTCCTCGATTCTCGGATTATTTTTTCTTATTTTACCATTTTTGATAGGGAATGTCATTTGCCATCCTAGAGGGGAGGCTAAAATTTCAGTAAAATTCTTATTCTCTTTTTACTCGTTTGACATAGTTTTCAATTGGATAGTTTAGAGGATCCAAAGTCATCTCCTTGTCTTGGATCAGTTGAGCTAGATGGTAACCAATGATAGGACCCGTTGTGAGGCCTGATGAACCTAGTCCACTAGCAGCATAGACACCTTCCAATTCTGGCACTTGCCCAAAGAAAGGAGAGAAATCACTGGTATAGGCACGGATTCCCACACGCTCAGCTCTTGAAGTCGCTCTAGCTAAAACTGGATAATGGGGCAAGGCTGCCTCCTCCATTTGTTTGAGCAAGATTTTATCTACCGTCAAATCAAATCCCATATCATTTTCATGGGTAGCACCTAAGGACAATTTCCCACCTGCAAAAGGAATTAAATCCCACTCCCCTTCTGGCATAACAACAGGGTATGATTCCATATCTTGGGCAAGCTGATAATCTCGTAATTGCCCTTTCTGAGGACGAACATCTACATCATAACCCAAGGGTTCTAATATGTGACCCAACCAAGCTCCCGTCGCTAAAATAACCTGATCAAACACCTCTTCACCAATCTTGTAACCTGATGCTAAAGGTGTCAGAGTTACTTTTTCTTTGACCAGCTTGACCTGACTGGCTTCTAGTAAACGAGTCACTAAGAGTTGGCCATCTACTCTCGCTCCACCAGAAGCATAGAGCAGTTGGTCAAATCCCTGCAAGCCAGGGAATAATTCGTTAGCTGATGCTTGGTCCAAAATGGCTAATTGCCCTATCAAAGGAGATTCTTCTCTACGCTGGAGGGCTAGTTGATAGAGTTCTTCCAACTTAGTTTCATCCTTTTTCAGGAGAAAGACTCCCGAACGCTGGTAAAAGTCGATTTCTTGTCCTGACTTCTCTAAATCAGCTAATAAATCCACATAAAAGTCAGCCCCCAAGCGCGCCATTTTGTACCAGGCTTTATTGCGGCGTTTGGAAAACCAAGGACTAATAATTCCTGCTGCTGCCTTGGTAGCCTGACCTTGTCCATGGTCAAAGACGGTTACTTCTAGATCACTTTCTTTCGAAAGGTAGTAGGCAGCTGTTGCACCTACAATCCCTGCTCCAATAATAGCAACTTTTTTCATTGTCTTCACCTTCTAACTAGATATGGTGGAAAGGATTGGTCGATGCTTGACTAGGTACAATATCGATTGTCCAGCCTTTTTCCTCTTTCCATTGATTAAGAAGCTCTGCAATTTTTTCCACAAAAAGCACTTCGATATAGTGGCCTGGGTCCAATGCTAGCAAGCCATCAGACAACATATCCTGGGCAGTGTGGTAGTAAATATCACCAGTGATATAGACATCTGCCCCCTTTGCCAAAGCATCCTTATAGAATGACTGCCCACTTCCACCACAGATGGCCACTCTTGAAATAGGCTGTTGCAAATCACTTTCTTGATAATGCACCATTCGAAGGCTATCTAGGCCAAAGACTTGCTTGACATGTTTGGCAAATCTCCAAATGTCTGAGGCTGAACATTCCCAATACGTCCAATCCCACGTTCAGGGCCTGTTTCTTGCAGATAAGTCGTTTCCTCGATACCTAGCATCTGACAGAACCAATCATTGAGGCCACTTGCAACGATGTCGATATTGGTATGGCTGACATAAACTGCAATGTCATGCTTGATGAGATCAATGTAAATCTGATTTTGCGGACGGCTGGCGACCAAGTCCTTGATGGGACGGAAAATCGGCGCGTGCTTGACAATGATCAAATCCACACCCTTTTCAATAGCCTCAGCAACCGTCTCTTCACGTATATCAAGGGCAACCATAACCCTTTGGATATCCTTGTCCAAAGTGCCAATTTGCAATCCACGACTGTCTCCCTCCATAGAAAACTCCTGAGGGCAAAAGGCTTCATATGCGTTAATTACTTCACTTGCTAGCATGGAGAACCTCCTTGATGGCTTGAATCTTATCTACTAGAACTTGACGTTCTTCCAGATTTCTGTCTGGGATTTGTCCAAGGGCAAACTCTAGCTTAATAGCTTCTTTTTGCCATTTTTGGACAAAGACTGGGCTGACTTCTTTGGACAAAAAAGGACCAAAGCGGACATCGCTGGCTGATAGCTTCATTTGTCCTGCTTCCACCACCAAAATCTCGTAAAACTTGCCAGCTTCTTCTAAGATGCTTTCGGCTATAATCTGAAATCCGTTGTCTTGCAACCAAATGCGCAAGTCGTCTTCACGATTATTGGGCTGGAGGATTAAACGCTCTACATTAGCTAACTTGTCCAAGCCTTCTTCTAAAATCCTAGCAATCAAACGCCCCCCCATACCAGCAATGGTAATGACCGACACTTGGTCTGCCTCTTCAAAGGCTGCCAAGCCATTGGCTAAACGAACCTGGATTTTCTCCTTTAGACCGTGCGCATCAACATTTTTGACTGCAGATTGGTAGGGACCTTCCACCACCTCACCTGCAATGGCGCTTTTGATTTGGCCTCTCTCAACCAACTCGATAGGCAGATAAGCATGGTCACTCCCCACATCTAGTAAAATAGCCCCTTGGGGAACAAAGGAAGCCACCAATTCTAATCTCTTTGAAATCATTCTCTCTCTCTTTCCAAAACTCTATTACCTCTTATTATACCACATTTCAACTGGCAATCTTGTACCTAAAAAGACCGCAATCCACAGATTGCAGCCTTTCTTTATTTTCTGGCTTGATAGCGACTAGTCAGGATGAAAATCACGGTAAAGACCAACATCATGACACCATAAACAGGTAATGTTTGTCCTGTTAAGGTCGCAATTTCAAGCAGTTTTTGAATTCTTGGGAAGAGAGCTGTGGCTAGGAAGCCTCCTACTGACCAAACAATCAAGAGGACACGCCATAGGGTAAATGGCATGCAGGCTCTAAATACGGATAAGAAACCGATAGACCCAAGGAGATAATAGAGGAGGGTTGAGATTTCTAACTCAGACCAACCTTGACTACTTCCAAATATTTTCACAAACAGGACGCTGAAGACGACCATGAGAGCGCTTGGTAGGGCACGAAGCATGGATCTTCTGAGGAAGTTTGGCTCAACAGGCTTGATATTTCGCTCAAAAGTCAGAACGAATGGTGGGAAACCTTCCACGAACTGGTCAATCATGGTAATCTGGATTGGAATGAAAGGGAAAATCAAGATCCACTCAGACCGACCTAGTAAAGCACTGGCAATACAGATGACCGCTAATATGAATGAATAGATGGTCTTTATCAAGAAAATCGGGGCGATGTGGGCAATGTTATTGACCACCCGACGACCTTCAAAGAGAATTTCAGGAACATCATTAAAGTCTGAGTTCAAGAGAACCAGATTGGCAATCTGACGAGTCGCAGGATCTCCCTCAGCCATCACGATAGAACAATCCGCCTCACGAAGAGCCAGAATATCATTAACTCCATCCCCTGTCATAGCTGTTGTATGACCTACTTTTTTCAGTGTTTGGATGATGAGTTTCTTTTGATGAGGGGAAACACGTCCGAAAATCGCAGTCTCCTCCGCCATAGCAACCAATTCCTCATCCGTAATTTTTGAGCAATCTACATAGCTGTGGTAGTCCGCAAAACCAGCCTTCTGAGCAATGCTAGATACCGTAACTGGATTGTCACCAGAGATAATCTTGAGGCCCACTTCCTGAGAACGGAGATAGTCCAGCGTCTCTGCTGCTCCCTCTCGAATGGGGTCCAAGATTTCCAGCAAGGCTAGAGCCTGAATATCAGAAGGTTTCTGTGGTTTGTGATGGTCTAATTTCTCCTGACTGAGAGCTAAGACCAAGACACGTGACCCTCTCTCCAAGGCCTCTCTGGCTTCTGGGACCTCAGAATCCAGCAACATCTCAGGCGCCCCTAAGAAAACTGTTCCCAAACCTTCTAACTCCATGGCTCCCCACTTGCGGTCACTTGAGAAAGGCAGATTGGAAATCATAGGATGAGCAACTTCTCCCACAAAACGCTGGCGAATAGCTTGCGCAGTTGGATTTTTATCCTCACTGTGAGCTATGTAGCTGGCTAAAATGCTGGCAATGGTCTCTTCACCATAAGTTTCCGTCAGTGGAAGAACAGCCTCCACCTGCATCTTCCCTTGGGTGATGGTACCCGTCTTGTCCAAACAGAGCATGTCCACGCGTGCCAAGGTCTCAACAGAGTACATCTCCTGAACCAAGACCTTTTTCAAGCCCAACTTAATCACCGCAGTCAAAAGCGAAGTAATGGTCAAAAGGGCAATTCCCTTGGGCAACATCCCCAAAAGAGCTGTCGACGAATTTACAACGGACGACTTAAGAGGCAAGCCTTTTAACATCAAGGCTTCTAGCAAGAGAGCCAGACCAAAGGGAATGATAATTTTCCCAGTAAAACCTGCTAGCTTGTCCAGTGATTTCATGATACGAGAGTTGATGGGTTTAACGGTCTTGGCTTCCAGCATGAGTTTGGCAGCATAGTTGTCTGCACCGACATGATGGACACGAGCTAAAACTGCCCCACTGGCTAAGAAACTTCCTGACAAAGCAAGGCATCCACTTCCTTTTGCACCAAATCACTTTCCCCCGTTAGCATGGCTTCATTGACTTCCGCAAAGCCTTCCAAAACCAAGGCATCACTAGGAATCTGCTCTCCTGCAGACAAACGAATGACATCTCCTAACACCAATTCTTCAGGATTCAGAGCCACTTCTTGGCCATCACGAATAGTCTTGACCTTTTCCTTGGTCATGAGATTGAGCTTGTCCACCATGTGTTTAGCCCGCAGCTCAGTCACAATTCCAGAAAAAGCGTTAAAGCAGATAACGGCAAAGAAGACCAGATTGCTCCAAGCCTGCACAAAGGCAAGGGCCAAAGCAATGGCAAAGTTCAAAGCGTTAAAAAGGGTAAAGACATTTCGTTTAACGATTTGCCAAGTGCTAGTACTGGCCGATGCGGTAAAATCATTGACCAAGCCCTTAGCCTGTCTTTCCTTGACTTCTCTTTGGGTTAATCCCATAATCTTATTTTTATCCATAAATTCTATCATATCATTTTTTCTAAAAGAATTCTAATTTCATCTCAAATATGGACCTGGTCAAGGGAAAAGTTTGCCAGCCCTCCTTTGATAAGGTATAATAATAACAAGAAAATAATCGAAGGAGATCGCATGTTTTATACTTATTTACGTGGATTGGTTGTATTGCTCCTATGGTCCATCAATGGCAATGCCCACTATCATAATACTGATAAAATTCCTAATCAAGATGAAAATTATATTTTGGTTGCGCCTCACCGCACTTGGTGGGATCCAGTTTACATGGCTTTTGCGACCAAGCCAAAACAGTTTATCTTTATGGCCAAAAAAGAGCTCTTTACCAACCGTATCTTTGGCTGGTGGATTCGTATGTGTGGGGCTTTTCCTATTGACCGTGAAAATCCAAGCTCCTCAGCCATCAAATACCCTATCAATGTTCTCAAAAAAAGTGACCGCTCTCTCATCATGTTTCCAAGTGGGAGCCGTCACTCAAACGATGTCAAGGGTGGCGTAGCTCTGATTGCCAAAATGGCCAAGGTCCGTATCATGCCTGTTACCTACACAGGTCCCATGACTTTGAAGGGCTTGGTTAGCCGTGAACGTGTCGATATGAACTTTGGAAATCCAATTGATATCTCAGATATCAAAAAAATGAATGATGAGGGCATTGAAACAGTCGCCAATCGCATCCAAGCAGAATTTCAACGTCTGGACCAAGAAACCAAACAATGGCACAATGATAAAAAACCAAACCCACTCTGGTGGCTTATCCGCATCCCTGCCCTCATCCTTGCCATTATCCTCGCTATCCTAACTATCATCTTTAGCTTTATCGCGAGCTTCGTATGGAATCCAGATAAAAAGAGAGAAAACTTTGGTTAAACAAATGCAACAATCCCTTGGCAAAAGCCAAGGGATAAATCTTTTATTCGATTTTCCATTTTTGGGCCAACCAGCTAGAAAAAGCTAGAAATCGCTCATCCACTTGTTCATGGTGCCCATAAGGGTCAAAGACAAACTGACCGTTCGGATAGTGTTTCTGAAGACTGGTATGAATCTGCTCAGCATAGACTGGTGCTTGAGCTAAGCGATTAGTATGGTGTGCTCCTTCTGATTGACCATTCTGTAAATACAGCAAACAGTCCAAATTTTTCACCTTTTCTTCCTTGCAGTAAGTCACAAAATCAGGATACCAAAAGGAACCGCAGATGGAGAAGACACAGGAAACCTTGTCAAAGCTGAAAAGACTGTAGACTGCCGCCAAACCACCTAGTGAATAACCTCCGTAGGCAAGGCGATTTTCATCCAAACGATAAAGCGACTGCAACTTGTCTAAAAGGCCTCCAAATAAATGATCATGATAGACATTGGCCTGACCTCCAAAATCTGGAGCTCCCTCTCTCAGAGCCGATGCCTTCCAGGGAGTGTAGTCGGCTAAACGATTTTTAGAGGTCAATCCCACTAAAATCACAGATTCGGAAAGGGACGATAGGAAATCCAAGTTTCCATCATTCAATAAAATAGCCGGATAGGTTTGATTGGGGTCGTAGTTAGAAGGAAGGCTGATTTTGACTTGAATTCCTTCCCAATCAAACTCATTATTTATTGATAAAGTCATTGATTTTCTCAAGGGAACCAATTACTGCTGGACCATAGTCCATCAATTCATCGTAAGAGATGGTCATGATTTTTTGATTCTTAATTGCAGGAACGCTTTCCAAAACAGCATTTGCCTTCATCAACTCTACTGCTTTTTCATCCAATTTTTTATTGCGGTCGCTGGTTACATAGATAATCAATTCAGGATCCATTGACACGAGGTTTTCCAAGGTCAAGCCTGATGTCCCCGTGGCAACGTTTGTATAACCAAGTTGGTTCAGCAAACTTTCTTGCAAAGCAGACTTGTAGGCACCAAAGGTTTGATCATTATAAGCAACCATAATCAAAGCCTTTTTCTTTTCACCTTGGCTTGCTGGGTTTGCTTTCTTAACAGCGTCAATTTTAGTTTGTAATTGGGCTGCGTATTCATTGGCCTTGTCCTGAACATTAAAAATCATTCCAAGATTTTTGACATCTTCTACGATATTCCCCAAATCTTGCTGAATTGTTGAGAGAGAAGCTTTTTGCGTATAAACTGGGATTTTGTTTTCATTCCAAGTGCTAACTGTCCCCAAGGATTTTTCAGAAAACATCATGTTTCGACCCATCACAGCGTCTGGCTCATAAGAAAGGACTGTCTCTTGTGAGACTGTTTTTTTATCACCGATTTGAGGAATCGTCGCAATCGCGTCCTTGTATTTGTCCGTCACAGCATTGTCTGGGTTGAGCATGCCAGCAATTTTATCCTTCAAGCCTAACTCCAATAAGATTTCAGTGGTTGAAAGATTATTGGTGATAACTTTTTCAGGTGCCTTGTCAAAAACTTGTTCGACTTCATTTCCTTTAGCATCATAGGTCTTAACCGTTAACGGATAAGTCGTCTCTGCGTTTACCTTTTGACTTGTCTCTGCGCTAGATTGTGTGGTAGCTTTTTCTGTAGTAGTGTTACCACAAGCTGCCAAAGTTAAGGTAGCTACTATTACGAGTAAAATGCTTAGTGTTTTTTTCATCTTGTTTTCCTTTTCATTCTTATAAATAGTGAATCATAGCTTGCTGATCCTCGGTCCAAGTCACCTGACTTTGAACTCCGTATACAGTTTGCAATGACTCAGGGGTAATGGTCTCCTTTGGAGTCCCTTGGTAAAGGATTTCCCCATCTTTCATTAGATAGAGATAATCCGAATAGCGACAAGCAAGTTGAATATCATGCAGAACAGCTAGAACATTGATCTTGAGATTCTTCACAATAGACAACAAGTCTAGCTGATACCTGATATCCAGGTGATTGGTTGGTTCGTCTAGGAGCAAGAGAGTCGGTTCTTGCGCCAAGGCACGTGCTAACAAGACTCGCTGTTTCTCTCCCCCTGACAGAGACGAATAGAGACGAGTTTTCTTCTCGAGCATATCCACCTTAACGAGGGCATCTTGAACGAGCACATAATCCTTTTCCCTTTCCTTCTGTAAAAAAGAGAGGTGGGGAGTTCTTCCCAGCAAGACGATTTCTTCAACTGTACAATCAAACTGCAGCTGATTAAACTGGGTCACAACTGCCATTTGCTTGGCTGTTTCTTTGAGCGTCCAATGCTCCAGCGGCTTTCCATCTAGGCTTATCAAGCCTTTGTCAGCCTTTTCCTGACGATAGAGGAGTTTAAGTAGACTGGTTTTCCCGCTTCCATTTGGTCCTAATATCGTGTGAAATTGATGCCCCTCAACTTTAAGAGAAACTCCCTTGAGGATTTTTTTCTCTCCCAGTCCAAAGTGGACATCCTGACAAATCAAGTCCATATCAGACCCTCACCTCCCTTCGCCTACCTCCAACAATATAGATAAAGAAGGGAGCACCTACTAAGGCTGTGAAAATACCAATAGGAAGCTCTGCGTTTGGAATGATGATACGAGAGAGTACATCTGCCCAGATGATAAAGAGGGCACCTAGCAAGGTTGCAACAGGAAAAAGTCTCTTGTAACTCGTTCCTACTAACCCTCGAGCTAAATGTGGAGTAATCAGACCAACAAATCCAATAATCCCACAGGTTGCTACTAATACTGCTGTTAGCACAGCTACCATGGTCACATAAAGATACCAATAAAAGCGTAAGGGAATCCCCAAAGTTAAAGCAGCCTCATCTCCCATCATCATCGCATTGAAAACACGATACTGAGTAGAGAAAAATAGAAAGGCTATTCCTACTACTATAGTTGGCAGGACCAAGTCTGCCCAGGAAGTCCCAGCGAGCGATCCCATAGTCCAAAACTTAATGGTCATCACACTATCCGCATTAGCGCCAACTGAGATAATAAAGTTTGAAAAAGCTAGAAAGAGAGCATTGACCACCGTTCCCGATAAGATCAGACTGGAAGTCGTCATCCTTCCCTGCATAGAGGCAATGATGAGGACAGCAATTGTTGCCAAAATAGCTCCAAGAAAAGCTCCAAGGCTAATCATCACTTTTAAACCAAGAATGATGCTCAAGGTTGCCCCTAGAGTTGCACCCGCAGATATTCCTAAGACATAAGGCTCTGCGATGGGATTGTTCACTGTAGACTGCATCACGCTACCACACATAGAAAGACCAGCCCCCACTATCAAACCTAGCAATACTCGGGGGAATCTCATGTTCCATACAATGGCAAGAGTGGACTTGGAAACCTCTCCTACCTCAAGAGGAAACCCCAACCTGCTCAAAATAATCCGATAGGTATCGCCTAGATCAATCGCAACGGATCCCATTGAAACTGCTAGAAAGAGGGAAATTCCTAAAACACCTAGTAAAATACCTAAAAGCAATACAAATTGCAGGTCCTGTCGGCTTCCAGAAAATTTGGAAAGCATGCAAACCTCCTTTGATAGAATCTTAAAAATTTAGAAAATTCTCATGAAAAGTATACCATATTTTCAACAATGGAACAAGATGAGAAAAATAAATATAGTTGGTCTTACAGTACTAATAATCGTAACCGAAGATTATACTTGAGTATATCGAGGTAAAGTGACAACATAAAAAGCCCTCTGAAAATAGAGAGCCACCTGTTTATATAATTAGTGAGAATCTTTATGTCACCAATTCTCCCACTGGGTTTCAATCTTGACATCACCATAGTTGCTTGGTGAGTACTTACTGTCATAAATCGAACACCAATCTTTCAAGACTTTCTGGTTGACGATTTCGTCGTAGTAGGAATCCAAATCCTTGGCAGTGATACCATACTGCTCTAGGTAGGATTTCACCTGAGCTTCGTCTTCGATATAGCTATCCTCATTTCCTGATAATACTATCTGAATTGACTTTGTGATCATTTTAGTTTTTTGGCTATACTTACTAATCATCCATAACTTCACATCCCCAGATATTTTCTTCTCAAATGAAACAAACAGCTCGTTAGAATAATTTTTGAAATTAAAATCAATAGATATATTATTAAAGTTTTGAGGGTTGCTTTTACTAGTATACAATCCAAATGGATTTTGAGAGATATTAGGATCATCAGTTGGCCAAACTGGTTTAATGTCAAAGCCATCTATATTTCTTAAAATATTATTTGACCGATAGGTTTTCTCAGTTTCCTGGTAGATTTCATCAAAAATGTTTTTAGGTTGTTTAGTAAAAAAGTAGAAACAGGATGATATGATTAGTGCAATTAAGGCTATTAGACCTAAAATTTTTTTCATGTTATCACCAATTCTCCCACTGGGTTTCAATCTTGATATCGCCATAATTGCTTGGCGAGTACTTACTGTCATAAATCGAGCTCCAGTCTTTCAAGACTTTTTGGTTGACGATTTCATCATAGTCTTTGTCTAAATCTTCTTTGGAAATATTATTTTTTCTTAAATATTCTCTTACTTTTTCTTCATCATCAATAAATTGACCTGGTTTCCTTGGCTCTTCAAAAATCGCAAGTTTCTTTTTGAGCACTTTCTTTTGCATATTATAGTGTGCCGAATACCATAGGGTAATATTCGAATCAGTCTTTCTTTCAAAACGAATCGACATCCCTTTAATACCTGAACCAAAATTAAAGTTAATGGTTATATCACTATAGCCTTTGGGAAGAGTTTCATACTTTCCAAAAGGAGTATAGGATATATTTGGATCATCACTTGGCCAACCTGGACTGATTTTAAACCCATCTATATGCCTTAAAATATTATTTGTACGATATGTCTTCTCTGTCTCCTGGTAGATTTCATCAAAAATATTTTTAGGTTGTTTAGGAAAAAAGTAAAAACAGGATAATACAATTATCACGAATAAGGCTACTAAACCGAGAATTTTCTTCATGTTATCACCAATTCTCCCACTGGGTTTCAATCTTGACCTCGCCATAATTACTTGGCGAGTACTTGCTGTCATAAATCGAACACCAATCTTTCAGGACTTTCTGGTTGACGATTTCGTCGAAGTCTTTCTCTAATTCTTCTTTGGAAATATTATTTTTTCTTAAATATTCTCTTACTTTTTCTTCATCATCAATAAATTGGCCTGGTTTCCTTGGCTCTTCAAAAATCGCAAGTTTCTTTTTGAGCACTTTCTTTTGCAGATTATAGTGTGCTGAATACCATAGGGTAATATTCGAATTAGTCTTTCTTTCAAAACGAATCGACACTCCCTTTATCCCTTCTCCAAAATTAAAGTGAATGGTTATATCACTATAGCCTTTGGTTAGAGTTTCATACTTTCCAAAAGGAGTATACGAAATATTAGGGTCGTCACTTGGCCAATCTGGTCTGATTTTAAACCCATCTATATGCCTTAAAATATTATTTGACCGATATGTTTTCTCCGTTTCTTGGTAAATTTCATCAAAAATGTTTTTAGGTTGTTTAGGAAAAAAGTAAAAACAAACAGATACAAGTAATACAACTATTGTTAAAACACCTAGTATTTTCTTCATCATCATCCTCCTACTCCGCCAAGGATTCCAAGCGGTTTAAAAACTTGGATACACCTGAATAGTTACTTTCAATGTATGCTTTAATCGCATCCTCCCCTTTTTCCATAACCTCTAATGGAAGGATACTAGCATAAATAGTACTTCTGACATGCTTCCAATCTTTATTTTTTAAGAATTCTCTTTCTCTAAGAGTCGAATCCTTTTGAAGGTCAGCATAATAGGAAGATATGGCTTGGTCATAGGATTGCCCCTGTTGCATCCGGCCGATAAGATTGACTGAATCAAGGTCTGCCTTGTAGTCATCTTCACCAATGCTTGGTTTTTTATCCGTAGCATTTTTTGTCGTGTCTCCCTCCCAGCCAGAAAGGTCCTTGACACGCTCTCTACCGCCATAGAGATCGGCTAACTGAACTTGATTAGGATTAAGGTGAGTCGCCATAGTAATGGACTGGTGGGTAAAGTCTGCGTGACCTGCTCTGTTGTTAGAATAGGCCTTCAGTTTGCTATCCCAAAACGTATCAAAATCAATCCTAGTACCATAAACTTCTTCAAATGATTTTTTATAAGAAGCATAATAATTTGAGCCTTTTTCTTTATCAGTAGTCTTAATGTCATCTATACTGTCATATTCACCACCCGCCATTTCATGCTGGAGTCTAAGATTATATATCAATTTCTTTGCATCTGTTTCATCTTTGATTCCAAGTTCTTTAAAAATTTCAAGAAGCGGTTTTTCTACTGTTCTTGATTTTCCTGTAATCGAACTGCCAACAGTCACATCATAAAAATAAGTTTTCAAATGACCCGCCGTTTCGTTCCACTGGAATTCATTATAATTTGCCGCACCGACGACTCGCAAAAAGATATAGTCACGAAACTCTTGACTTGAGGTTGGGAACTTCTTATCTATCCCTTGCTTGATGGTCAAGAGCTGTTGGGCTGTCTCTGCGTCAAAGCCGTATTCTGCCATCATGGTCTGGACAAAGGCCTTTTCTTGACGACTGAGTTTCATATCCTTTGTGTCAGAATAGGCAGATAGGTAGTTAGCCCAAGTCAGGTCAGATGGAATTTTAAAGCTCCCTGTCTTTGCATCCCAACTATTTTCAATCTGGGCCAGTCCGCGACTCAGTTGCACATCGATACTGTCTAGATCATCGAACAGTCCTCCTGAATAGCTATCATAGGCACGCAGGTCTCTCAAAATCGTTTCATAGACGCGTTTATTGGCATGGTGTCCTCGCATGAGTTCCACATTACTGCGTCTCAATCTTCCCTTTTCTTCACTATCCATGGTCAAGCTAGAAAGGAATTGGTTGACTTCATCTAGATAGGCAATCATTTGCTCTTCCTGACGGATCTTATCAAGTAGATCATCCTCACGCCAACTCTTGCTGTCGACCATCGTTTGGTAGTCTTCTGGTAATTTCTTGATAGCTTGAGAGAAGGTTTCCGCATAGAGCCTGCCCCCCTTTGCTCAAGGGTAATAAGACACTTGCAAAAAAACTTCTAGCCGAATTATAAGCATCGCCCTTTAGACTCTCTGTATCCTCTGAAAATTTTTGAATGGCTGATTGCAAGTCTTGATAAGCCTCCACCTGAGATTGGCACATGGTCGCTACACTCGAACTTTGTAGTTGTGATTGTTCTAAGTACATATCAATGCCCATGTCGTTTTTCCTCCTCTCTTTCTAGTTCTTTGCGTCTTTCATAGTAAACCGCATCCAAGTCTCCCTCTAACCGGAACTTTTCTTTTTTCAAATCATCCATGCGGTAGCTGAGGTTCTCAAGAATTTGGTTTTTAAGTTGGTTTCTTTGTAGGAGTGTTTCTTCCAACTGTCCTGCATATCGGCTCTGATAGGCCGCCTCCCACAAATCATTTTGATAACGGTGACTAGCTCTATCATACCCTTCAAAGGTTTCTATCAGTTCTTTGGTGCGATATTTCTCTTTTCCATTGTCTTCTAGCTGGTACAAGAGTTCTCGCTCTCTTTTCTTCAACTCATCCAACTTGCTCATGCATGACTCCTAAAACCATTGGCACCCGCTTCATCTAACGCCTCAAAATCACTCGCTATAGAGTGCAGTCGTTCGGAAGTCAGGGTAACGGCTGCCGAAATCTGACTAGCTAGATTTTGAGACTTTGTCAGACATTGATGGGCTTTGTTATTCCCTTGAAGGGTCGTTCGATCATCTTGACTAGCCACAGCAATTGCTGTTAACGATTGACAAGCATTTTTCAGCTGACTCGCATATGTTTGCGCAATATTTAGATCACTTTTTACTGTTGACATGACTGTTCTATCCTTTTTCTTAATCCCTTGTGATAGGTTTACTTTATTTAGCTATATAGACCTATTATACCATGTTTTGAATGCAAGCCCTAATTTATTCTATATTTAGATAATAAAATAGTTTTATATCTAAAAAGCTACCTAATTAGACTAGCTTCATTATCAAGCTATGCTCAATTGAACACGGCCTAAGCACTTGGCAAAAAAGATAAAATCTCCTAGAAACTGAAGTTTCTTCGTCAATTTTCCTATTTTTGCTTTGTGCTTTTGACGGCCTTTGTATCTTGTTAATTGAACTCGGCCAAGCACTTGGCAAAAAAGATAAAATCTACACGAAGGGAGAAAATCTGGTTTATTTTACCTTATAGTTCTAGGAACCGTAACCGAAGATTATACTCGAGTATATCGCGAGGTAAAGTGACAACATAAAAAGCCCTCTGAAAATCAGAGAGCTGATTTGAGCTCGGGCTAAAATCCTAGTGAAACAAAAAAATCTACACGGTCAGAAAAGTCTCTATCGTGCCATTTTCATACATGATGTATAGTCCAAGTAGAATGAATACTAAGGGCACAATGATTCGCTCGTATTTTTCAATTGTCTCGAATATTAACGGAATAGAGGATAACACCCGACTAATCTCGCATAAGATAATTATACCGATTACAAACACAAGCAACGCCACGAGGGTCTGTGACCAATCTAACGAAGCAAAATAAGGTATATAGATACCTAAATTATCTCCGCCAGACGCAATTGTTAGCAATGTAACTGTCCAAACAGTTGATTTGCCTTGCTTTGTTCTAATCTTTCAATAATTTCTTCCTCTTCTTCGTCCTCACCTTCTCCAACAATTGCAAAGCGAATCCCTAAATAGATAGGGATTAAACCAAGCAATCCAACCATCCATTCTTCAGGCACGAAATTAACGATATAAGCAGCAACTAAACTCGCCCCTACAAGTAAGCCTGTGCCTAGATATTGCCCCGCATAAATATGCCATTTTTGTTTATTCTGTGATAGCTGTGCAAATAAAATAAATAAAATAATTAAATAATCGATACTGGTGGAAATATAAACACCAATAGCAGATATGATTGTCTGTCCCATAAAAACCTCCTGTATTAGTCAGTAATAAAGCAGCAGATTTTAGGAGAGCACAGACACATTAATTTAGCTATCGCTAGTGGGTAATGTCGAACATAGGAAAGCATTTTACTCCTCCTCAAAACGTAGTTACAAAGTAATTTCTAACTGGAATTCGGTGACTACTTCCATGTAAAGTATAACATACTATACTTTACTTCGTAAAGTGTGGGCTCTCCGAAGGGGCTTACAGACAGCTACGCACCCTTATGGTGTCATTAGCTGATACCATTTGAGGTTTTTGTAGTCTCCAAAATTGTGACCGATAAAACTGCTCCATTTACCCCTAGCATGACTCCGAGGTTTTTGTAGTCTCTAAAATTGTGACCGATAAAACTGCTTTGCAATTTCGCCAAAAGCAGACGCTGTTTTTGTAGTCTCTAAAATTATGACCGATAAAACAAAAAGGCGACAAAGTTCGCGTAATCGCTGGTTTTTGTGGTCTCCAAAATTATGACTGATAAAACTCAAAGGTATAATAAGTCACATTGGCAGGAGTTTTTGTGGTCTCCAAAATTATGACCGATAAAACATCGTACAATGCTGGGAGCTTTAGCTTCAAGTTTTTGTAGTCTCCAAAATTGTGACCGATAAAACCTCAATAAAAAGGCCCCCTGAGATCAGAGAGCTGATTTGAGCTCGGGCTAAAATCCATACAAAAAAGCTACCCAATGGAGTAGCTTCATTATCAAGATATGCTCAATTGAACACGGCCTAAGCACTTGGCAAAAAAGATAAAATCTCCTAGAAACTGAAGTTTCTTCGTCAATTTTCCTATTTTTGCTTTGTGCTTTTGACGGCCTTTGTATCTTGTTAATTGAACACGGCCTAAGCAAGCAGATAAAAACAAAAAGCCCTCTGAAGTCAGAGAGCTGATTTGAGCCCGGGCTAAAATCCTAGTGAAAAAGATGAAACTCCTTGTGTTCATCGAACACGGTGTCGTTTCCCTATTTTCATACGGATTTCTTACGCCCTTAGCATCATAATTCTTGCCGGATAAAACGTTTATAGACTAGGCGACAAGCCGAAGATTGTACTAATGGTACATCAAGCCGAAGCCAACGAAGTATAGAAACGTTTTAGACGCAAGATTAGCGACGAAGTCCTAGAGAGTTGATTAACTCACGGTAACGGTTAACGTCGTTTTTACGCAAGTATGCAAGCAAGTTACGACGGCGACCGATTTTCTTCATCAATCCACGGTAAGTAGCGTGGTCTTTTTTGTGTTGTTTGATGTGTTCGTTAAGGTGGTTGATTTCCCAAGTAAGGACAGCAACTTGAACCTCTACTGAACCTGTATCACCTTCGTGACGTGCATATTGTGCGATGATTTCATTTTTTTTCTCTTTTGAGATTGCCATGATGTTTCTCCTTTTTATTTGGCTTCATCCGAGTGACAGGTTGGCATGCCTGTAACCAAGAAGAAGTTATTTGTCTTTACGACAGTTCTTATTCTACCAAGAAGCAGGGACTTTGTCAACTGATTTACTTTTTTCTACTCTACTGATTTCAGGGCTTCAAGCATATCCACCTTTCTCAAGTGGTGATTTACAAAGAGACCCAGTAAGGCTAAGATTACAGTCACTGCGACGATTGGAAGAGCATAGACTTCCCAGCTGACCTGTGGATAAAAAAGTATGGTGGCAGGTGAGATCATTTGAATCAAAAATTGATGTAAATAGTAGCCGGCTACCAAACCGAGAACAATACCAACAAAGGACAGCACCATGGTCTCGCGGTAGATATAGAGGGTCACTTCTTTATTATGGAAACCAAGAACCTTGATGGTCGAAAGTTCACGGATACGTTCTGCCACATTGATATTGGTGAGATTGTAAAGAATGACAATGGCTAGCAAGACGGAAACAAGGACAAGGATTGCCATGGTTTTATTGAGAGAATTGGCTACAGATTCAAAAAGGTGGATAGCCGTTGCATTTTGGACCACCCCAGAAACAGCAGTTTTTTTCATAAAGGCCGCAGGCTTCTTTCTCCGTATTGGATGGTGTTGGCTCTTTTAATTTTACTAGGTAGGTATTGTCTTTCGGACTGGTACCGTAGACTTGTTCGTATGTCGCTCGGTTGAGATAAACAAAGTGTCCAACATAGTTTTCAGAAATAGCCGCGACCCTGATTTCTTTCCCATCAAGCTCCAGCTTGTCTCCAACCGTAATACCTTCTAGTTGAGCTAATTTTTGACTCACGACTGCTCCATCTGTGACCTGCACCTCTTGGCCATTTTCCTCTAATGCGATAAAGGGGTTGAAATTTTCTCTGCTTGTAACCATTATGGTAATAGTCTGAAGTCCTGCTTTTCCTTTGAAATCTTTTTCAATGGATTTAGAGTAAATCTTTTGATAAGCATGGATAGGCTCAGCTTGCAAGGCACTTTCTAGGTCTGCTTTTTCTTTCTCCGTTACACTGCTCTTTTCCGCTACAATCATCTGGTATTGCTGGATTTGTTCAAATTGACGCTCGACAACTCCTCCAACAGAAGACTGAATGCCAAGACCTGCAAATAGGAGAGCAACCGAACCCGCAACTCCAAAAATGGTCATCAACATCCGTTGCTTATAACGGAAAATATTTCGCGCCGTAACCTTATGAGTGAAGCTCAAACGACTCCAAATAAAGCTCAAGCATTCCAGCAAAATCTTTGATCCTTTAACGGGAGGTTTGGGCAGCAAAAGTTGGGCTGCTTCATCGTGCAATTCCCTCCGTGCCACTAGATAAGCTGGCAAGACACTGGATACCCAACTTAAGGCCAGGGCAAGAAGGCTATAAGACCAGTAGAAATACTCCTGACTTTCCCAACGACCATTCCAGCTGTTATAACATCCGAAATCACGCCTGCAAGGAGATAATGTCCTAGAAGCGTTCCTAAAACGGTTCCCACAGTTCCTGCAAGAAAACCATAGAGGACAAACTTGGCAACAATATCTTTATTCTGGTAACCTAGGGCCTTGAAAATACCAGCATTGGTACGCTCTTCATCCACAAAGCGAGTCATAGTTGTAAAGGTTACCATTGCAGCGACCATATAAAGCACCACGGGAAAGATATTCCCAACAGAACGAATACTTGCTGAAGCGTTATTGTACATGAGATAGCCTTGACCACCTGGCATGGTTTGGCGGTTGTATACATGGTAAGTAGGCTCTGCCAGTTCATCAAGCTCTTTCTGGTGTTGTTCAAGCTTCTCTTTTTCCTTGGCTAGATTACTCTCTGTCTGAGCTATTTTTTCTTTTTCTGTAGCCGATTCTTCCTTAGCTTTTGTCAATTGCTCCTTGGCTTGACTCTTTTGAGGCTCAGGCAAAGCGGTCACTTGTTCTTCTTGCGTTTTCAATCGACCTTCAGCCTGTTCTAACTGGCTCTTGCCTTTTTGAAGGTTACCTTCAGCTGTTTGGAGCTGCTCTTTTCCATCTCCCAAGCTCTTTTGCCCATTTGCTTTGATACTTGCCAATCTTTTTTGACCATTATCGGCAAGCAAGTTTTGTAAGTCTTCCTGGTGTTGATCTCGTTTGCTTCTATAGTCTGATGAAAAAGCATCCAAATTTTTTAAATCATCATAGCGCACACGCGCAATGCTATAAACATCTGAGTCAAACTGACTGGGTAAAATCACTCCATAGCCAGCCAAGCTTCCATTTCCACTACTAGCTCCTCCTAAATCTTCTTTAGAAAGGATTTCACCCGACTGAACAAATCCAGTAATGGTGAAAGATTGGGATTTTATGACGGGCTTCCCTTCTTCTTTCTTGCTAAAGATGATAGTCTGCCCAATCTGATAGCGGTCTTTCCAGAAATCTGCCAAGGAAATTTCCCCATCAGCCTCTGGAAGTCGCCCTTCTGTCACTTGGAAGGTTGAAATTCCCTCCGGCTTGGAATACAGTCGAACCGCTTCTTCACTATTTTCAACGGTTAGTCTGCCATATAGCCAAACTCAACACTTGCTCCTTGAAGGGTCTTTAGTTCGTCCTGATCTTCTTTGTCCAAGCCATAATCAGCTATCACTGCCAAATCCAAGGTATTTGCTTTACGGAGATAATCCTCAGCCGTACGTTCCATATTGGGGCTAGTCACTTTGAGACCTACTAGAGCTAAAGACCCCAGCATCATCAAGGTCAAGATGGATAAAAAGCGTCCCTTGGAAGCAGTCACCGACTGGAGCAAGTCTTTTCGGTATGTTTTTTTCATGCTAATACTCCAATGTATCGATAGCCTGTGGATGCTCATTGATTGTTACTCTCATAACAGTGGCATCACGCATGTGAATCACCCGATCTGCGATAGGAGCTAGCGAGCTATTGTGAGTCACGATGATTACCGTCGCTCCCTTTTGACGAGACATGTCTTGGAGAATTTTCAAAACCTGCTTGCCTGTCTGATAATCCAAGGCTCCAGTTGGTTCATCACAAAGGAGAATTTTAGGATTTTTAGCTACTGCGCGTGCAATGGAGACTCGCTGTTGCTCCCCTCCAGAAAGCTGGGCTGGAAAGTTATTGAGACGATGAGCCAGACCTACATCTGTCAAAACCTGCTCAGGATTCAAGGCATCTGTCACGATTTCAGAAGCCAACTCCACATTTTCCTTAGCGGTCAGATTGGAAACTAGATTATAAAACTGAAAAACAAAACCTACATCATTGCGGCGGTAATTGGTCCTCTGGTGGGAACTATAGTCTGCAATATTGGCACCATCAATCCAGATTTCCCCCTCGTCATTGGTATCCATTCCCCCAAGAAGATTAAGAACCGTTGACTTGCCTGCACCAGACGCACCTAGAATAATCACCAATTCACCCTTTTCAATCTCAAAATTCACATCGCGATTGGCCACAATCTCCGTGTCCCCAACCTGATAACGCTTGTAGCTGTGTTTCATCTCAATATAAGCCATCGTCCTTCTCTCTTTCTTACAAACAAGTCACTCTTTACTATCATTATAACGCTTTTTCGAAGAGTTGGATACTAGAATAAAAAGAAAAACCTAGGTATTCCTAGGCTTTCTTTTTACAAATTATTTTCCAAGGTAGTATTCAGAAACTACATTCAATTTTTCGTCGAATTCGAATACCAATGGTGGGAAGTTAGGGATTTCCACGTCCATGATTTCATCATCTGACAAACCTTTGATGTGTTTACAAGGGCACGGATTGAGTTACCGTGAGCTCCTACGAATACGTTTTTACCATCTTTAAGAGCTGGAGCGATTTTATCTTCCCAGAATGGAAGGGCACGTTCCAAAGTCACTTTCAAGTTTTCAGCATCTGGAATAACTGAGTCGTCAAGTGAAGCGTAACGACGGTCAGTGTGAGCTGAATGCTCATCATCACGATCCATGTTTGGAGGCAATACATCGTATGAACGACGCCAGATGTGAACTTGCTCATCACCAAATTGTTCAGCAGCTTCAGCTTTGTTTTTACCAGTCAAACCACCGTAGTGACGTTCGTTCAAACGCCATGATTTTTCAACTGGAACCCACAATTGGTCAGAAGCTTCAAGAGCCAAGTTAGTTGTTTTGATCGCACGTTTCAATACTGAAGTGTAAGCTTGGTCAAATTCGATACCAGCTTCTTTGATCAATTTACCAGCGTCAATCGCTTGTTGTGTACCTTTTTCAGACAAATCAACATCAGCCCAACCAGTGAAAAGGTTAGCTTTGTTCCATTCAGACTCACCGTGGCGAGCAAAAACCAATTTTACCATTAGATGGATTCTCCTTTAAATTTTCCGAGGTTTCCCCTCGTTTATCTATTCTATTTTACACAATTTTTCACAAAAAAGCTAGTTAAAATCGACAAGTTCTGACAGTCAGGAAGTAAAGTCCTCTCATCCTGATTAGGAACTTCTATAATTCATTACTTTTTATTTGCAAAAATAGAGGTTCTAAAATCATTTGTTTGGTCTAGGTAGGCTTTAAAGACTGCTCTCTTAAGTTTATGAACTGCACTGTCAGTTTCTGGGTTATAGTCACTCCAACGAGGATCTGTAGCATCCTGTAAAACAGCTTGATCCATCAGTTCTTGCAATTCTTTTACTCTTTGAATGGTTTTCGTGGCATTGCTCATCCATGATTGCGTTGGATCTTTAAAAGTAACTTTAGTCAAATGATCAAACTGAGCAACGCGCTCTTGATACATAGCTTTTTTGAAGGCTGCCCAAGATGAATACTGACCACCAAATAGCTTTTCTAAAACAAGCTTATCTGTCACTAATCCTTGCTTTTTACCGTAGAGGTTGATTGTTTGACCATTTTGTTTAGCAATTTCTTCATATTGGTTGGAAATATATGGGACCATACCATCTTTAAATCCTTTAGCAGCTAAGAGTTCATAAGCTATCCGGCGTCCCATAAGATCTCCAGGAGTTCCTTTCTCACTGCCCAATGCTGAAAAGATTGGTGCAAAGAGTTTAATCGTAAAAGTAGCCATTTCTCTCATAAGTGCCAGCCTGATACTCACGAGCCGAAAGAATATTATTGTCAATCAAACTCTCAAAAGCTAGTCAATTTTTGGGCTTCTTCTTCAGTCAAATCTTTTCACAACATTAGTAGCATAAACATCATTTCCGTCTGCTGGATCTTTCACATACTTGTTCTCAATTTTTTTCTGAGAGCTTCCATTTTCTGGGAAACATTCAGTTTCTTAACGATTGATTGCCCTTCAAGATATTCCAACAGATAGATGAGGTCAAACATGTTATGAACATATTTTTTTGGAGATCGGATGCATCTTTGAATCGTTCCGTCGGATCTAAGACTTGTAGACGGGATCCTTCTAAGCTATCTGATTTTGAATGTTTCAAGATTGAGTTAATAGTAATGGTTGCATCATTTGGATGATCTGGCGCTTGTAATAAGCCTTTAGCAAAGAACTCAGGACCAAGACCACTTCTTCTACCATAGCCACCAAGATAGATATCCTGATCTGAATCATGGGTCATCTCATGGGTATACGTAATAGCGCCATCCTTATCCAACATACGGTAAGACATATAATAGACACCATCTCCTGTTGCGTATGCACCGTGATGATTATGAACCACCTTGTTACCAACTGGTCCAAAGAAATGTTGCATTGCAGGATTTGAATTCTCAAAGTCTGCGATTGTTGAAGCCTTTCCTTCAGTATGATCATCACCAAACTTATAGGCATCATAAAGCAGGATCGTACGATAGAGTTTTTCACGTCCCTCATTATCTAAAATACGATACCAATAATCGTAGTGATCTCGCTGACGCTTGGCTGTTTCACGCGCATTATCTTCAACAAACTTATTGAGTTCATCTCCAGCCTTATAGTCGCTGTTGCGGTAGCGATCGTAAGCTCCAAATCCTAGGCTAGACAAGGTTGAGATGACAAATACAGATCTTTCTGGCAAAGTAAGGAGAGGCAAGACCATATTGCGGTATTTCCAAGTACTACTAGTAATTCGGTCATAAACACCGATAGAGTACTTAGTCCCTGCTTGCTCTTGCTTGGCTTTGACCTCTGCAATAGTGGATTTTTCTTCGACGATGAAAGCTTTGGTCTGTTTTTTAAACCAGTCATTGTTGCTAGTGTTTGGTAAAAAGACTTTTCGGTAATTTTCTAGCGTGCTAAACAAATCTGTCGTTCCATGATGGCTGGCAAGACTGATACCATAAGTATCAACGTTGTTCTTAGCAAGCAGATTATTAAATCCTGATTTCCCTAACTCAATCAAAGTATCTAACGGAGATGCATTTCCTTTTCCAAGAAATCAAGGTGATACAAGACCAAGTCTTTAATATTAACCTGACCATAGCTAAAGTTATACCAACGCTCTAAATAGCTCATACCAAGAAGCAAGGCTTCCTTGTTGCGCTTAATTTTATCTACGATGTAACCTGTCATTACTTGATTGTTTTCCACTAGACCAGCATCCGCTGACAAGAGTTTTCTCAGACTGTCTTCTAGATGCTCCTTCGTTTTAGCAAACTGCTCTTCTAGATAGAGCTCGGTTTGCTTCACTTTTGGTGAAATACCAAGTGTGTTTCTAATAGCATCTGAATGATAATTTACCTTCTTCAATTCTGGTAAGACTTGCTGGATAATCGTTTCTTGATTATACAAGAATTGGTTTGGCGTATAGAGGAAGCCCCGTATCTTCTAGACTATATTCTGCTAACTTAGCAAAATCAGTCTGGTACTTGAGCTGGAATGTTTCAGAGGAATGATCCTGGTAATGGAGCAAGAGTTTATTGGCACTTTTTTTATTGGTTACAATGTCCGTAATTACTTGGTCATCCTTCATCATGACTGCAGACAAGAGTGCTTTTTTATATAAAAGACTGTTCTCATTGACCAGGTTTCCGTATTTGACGACGGTTGCCTTGTTGTAGAAAGGTAGCAATTTTTCAATATTTTTATAAGCTAAGGCGCGCTGAGCTTGATAATGCTTCACCTTAGAAAAATCACTTTCTTTACTACCACTTGTTGAAAGAGGCTCCACTGTTGGAGGAGCGAGAGGATTGATTTCTGCTTTTTATTAGTCACTTCAGAAGCATCTAAAATTGTTCCTCTTTCTACAAATGATTCCTTGCTGACGACTTCTTCCCTGACCAAGGTGACATTGTAGACTCTATTAGCTTTGTTGCTGAATGTATTAGCCACCTTCATTTCATTATAGTGGTAACCGGTAATAGCATTTCCGTTGGTTACATTGACATCACTTAGTACATTGGTCAATCTTCCTGCATGCTGTTCCTCATTCGTCTTTCGATCCCACAAATATCCAGCCACACCCGCCACTCTACCAAAGTGCTTGACATTGTTGATATCACCTTCAGCATAGCTATCCTGTATATGCGCATCTTGGTCTACTAGACCTGCTAGCCCACCAACAGTCTGATCTGAACTATTCGTGTTGGATGAAATGGCTACTGTCGCTTTTGACTTAGTCAGTGAAGCTCTGCCTCCTGTCAAATGACCGACCAAACCACCAATATTGTATGTAGCAGTCGTTTCGTAGGTATTAACAATTCTTCCCTTAAAACTGCTCTCTGTGATGCTTGATTGGTCTGCCTTAGCCAACAAACCACCGATACCACGTTCCCCAGCCAGAACACCATCGACATGAACTTGCTTAATCTTTGTGTTATCCGTAGCTTCATTTGCCAGTGAACCGATATCATCTTTACCTGAAATAGAGACATTTTTTAGGCTCAACTTTTCTACTGTGGCCCCTCTCAAGCTTTCAAAAAGAGGCTTTTTCAAGTTGTAAATAGCATAATGCTTGCCATCCTTTTCACCAATCAACTGACCAGTAAAGGTGCCCTTGATGTAAGATCTGTCATCAGGTCCCAACTCCACTTCGTTGGCATTCAAGCTAGCCGCTAAATGATAGGTTCCAGAGAGATTCTTGTTGATAGCTTTAACCAAGTTGCTAAAGGAAGTGAAGGTTGTTGTTTCTTCTGTAGCCTTTTTTGCGAGATAGAAGGTGAAATTATCGACATATTTATTTTCTAGCTCTTGCTGGAGTTTCTCAGCTTTGGCTATGATTTTATAAACTGATTGTCCATTTTTTATTTCTGCAGTTATTGAAGCGACAGGTAGATAGACATCTTTGAATGACGACGATTTTACCTTAACAAAGTAAGTGTCTGGATTACTTGGAACACTGTCTAAAGAAACATGTTGTTTGTAAGTACCATTGGTCTGACTATACAACTCCAGATCCGAAACATTTCTTAATTCAAGTGTTTTTTCTGGATCTTTTTCTTGTGGTTTTTCAGATGGAGTTTCCGGTTTTACTTGCTCAATATTGCCAGTATATTCTGGAAGAGGGGCAACTTGTTCGGGTTCAACTATTGCTCCCGATTGGGTGCCTGTATAAGATGGTTTCGATGGTGCCTGTTCTGGTTCGACTATTGCTCCAGATTGGATGCCTGTATATTCTGGTTTGTCGGCTGTCTCAGGGGCTACAACAGCTCCTGATTGCTCACCTTTATATTCTGGTAAGGAAGCATGGGCCTCTGGTTCGACGATGGCACCAGCTTGAGTTCCCTTGTACTCTGGTTGTGGAGCTACTTGCTCTGGTTCAACAACCGCTCCGGACTGGGTGCCTGTATAAGATGGTTTCGATGGTGCCTGTTCTGGTTCGACTATTGCTCCAGATTGGATGCCTGTATATTCTGGTTTGTCGGCTGTCTCAGGGGCTACAACAGCTCCTGATTGCTCACCTTTATATTCTGGTAAGGAAGCATGGGCCTCTGGTTCGACGATGGCACCAGCTTGAGTTCCCTGATATTCAGGTAGCGGAGCTACTTTCTCGGGTTCGACTATTGCTCCAGACTGAGTGCCTGTATAGGATGGTTTATCAGTTTTCTCAGGGGCAACTATTGCATCAGATTGCTCACCTTTATATTCTGGCAGGGAAGGCTGAGTCTCCGGTTCGACGATGGCACCAGCTTGAGTTCCCTTGTATTCTGGTTGTGGAGCTACTTTCTCTGGTTCAACAACCGCTCCGGACTGGGGACCTGTATAGGATGGCTTATCAGCCGTTTCTGGTTCTACCAAAGCCCCTGATTGAGCACCTCCAACCTCTGGTTCCTGCTTTTCAGGTTCAACAATCGCACCAGCTTGAGTTCCCTTGTACTCTGGTTGTGGAGCTACTTTCTCGGGTTCGACTATTGCTCCAGACTGAGTGCCTGTATAGGCTGGTTTATCAGTTTTCTCAGGGGCAACTATTGCACCAGATTGCTCACCTTTATATTCTGGTAAGGAAGCATGGGTCTCTGGCTCACCTTTTCTTGCAGACTGGGGGGCTTCACTCGGAGCAACTGCCTTCTTAGTCCCCTTCTCTACTATACGTGGCAAGGATTTCTCTACCTTGGTCGAGAGGATCTCACGAGTAATTTCTTGGTTTTCAACAGTGAAAATACGAACAACCTCAACCTTCTTCCCAACATGACCTTCTTGTTTGACACGAATTGTTCCCTCTGCTAGTTCGGGATTCTCTTGAACCACTTCAGCAAAGTCTAGCTTGGTTTCAATCTCTTGATCTTTGTATAAGAGCTCTGGTTTATTTAAACGACCAGCCAAGACTTCGTCATGAGGATCCACACTAGCAATACCAGACGGCTTTTGATTGGGTGAATCTTGAGAAGGGATTGACTTGTCAGCAGGGCTTGTTGGAGACGGATTTTTCCGCTCATCTCTTACATTTTGCCCACCTTCATTGGACTGGAAATGAGGGTGAACCGTATCGTCTAGTTTCTGATCTCTAGCAACAGTTTCTAACTGATTAATTTTCTTGTCTTGCTTAATATAGCCTAGATAGGTATAACCTGACAGGACTCTTGGCAGAGGCAGACTATCTCCTTGGGATAATTGATATTCTTGATTGTATTGTAGCAAAAGCTGATTTTCAATAGCCTGAACCGAAGAGACCAAACCGCTCCCCACGCCTGTTATCAAAACAACCTTCAACAATGCTTTCTTATTGCCTTTCTTTCTCGAAACAGCAAAAATGAGGAGTCCAATCGAAGCGAGGGCTCCACCAGTAAGGACGGTAACCAGATTATTGTGCTCACCGGTATTAGGCAACAGACCTAGTTGGGCTTTCTCATCCATACGGTAGACTAGATAATAGGTACTCTCACTATCTTCAGCAATATTAGGAAAATCCTTTACAATCAAGTCCTTCTCATGACTACTCAGTTCTGTATCCGTCACGTATTTGTAGTGAACAGATACATTTTCTTGAGCAAATACGGTCCCACCGCTAGCAATAGACACAAAAAATAAACTAGAAATTGAAGCAGACACAAGACCAATCGCTAACTTTCGTAAGGAAAAACGATGCTGCTTCTCTCCAAAAAACTTTTTCATTCTATATCCTCTCTATTATTTTATCCCTTTCAAAATAGAAGAAGCATTTTGCTTCCTCACTATGATAAACTTACAAGAAACAAAAATACTTCTATATATATTTTGATATATTTAATCTACAACCATCATTATACTATAAAAAGAGTTCCTTGTCTCAAATAAATGCTTTAGATTTTACGAATGAAATAGCTTATTTATCCTGTAAGATTTTCCGTCAATTGGTAACAAAAAAATAAGGCTAACCGTCTTCATACTGTAATAAGTATTTCTAACAAATAGTCAATTCGTCCCATCTCAATTCGAAAGATATGATTCTTCAATTTCAAATTTTTTCAAAATTTCAAAGTATAGGAATTGCCAATAATTGTCATAATTTCTCCTATCTAGTCCACGAATGGGATTAATCCAACAGAACTACCTACGATAAACAATACAGACAGTGCAGGAGTCACACGCTCATCGCCCTTGAAATACACAATAGCCACAATTCTTAAAACTAAAATAGTAACTTTCATCAATCATGAAATCATTGAAAAATCGTCAACGCTCTTCAATTACCCTATTCTAACTCCAAATCAGAAGCGACCAATAATCTCATCAAACTTATCAAGCGAAATTCCTTTGGTTTTCGAAACTTTGAAAACTTCAAAAAACGATTTTTATCGCTCTGAACATCAAAAAAGAAAGGACGAAATTTGTCCTTTCTCTATCTTAGCTTTTCTTTAATCCACTACTACTGACAAAGAACCAATTTTAGAGTTTCTCCATTTACTCTAGTTGACAAAAACTCTATTTATAGTTCAACTTTAAATTTTTTGAGGCTTCCTAAAAATAATGAAGCACCAACAATAATGACGATTCCCCCTATCCATCCTAAGAATGGAACCAATGCAAGTGCAGAGCCAACAATTAATAAGACTGAGGGTGCAATAGAAATTCTATTATCATCTTTATAGTATATTAGTGAGAGAATACCTAGAATTAAAATTCCAATTTTTACTAAACTAAAAATAATAAAAATAATTCCTAAGATGACACCAACAACTTCTTCATCATCAAATATAGAGGCAATCATAATTATAATAATTGGCAAAATGGTTAGGATAGTTCCTGTAACTAAACCAATGATACCATCTAATTGAGCAAGTGTTTTCTTTTTCATCAATATTTCCTTTTCATTAAAAATTAATATTATACATTAATTTTGTTTAATATTTTCTTTTATATCAAACTAAAATACACACACAGAAAACTTTTTTAATCTATAATTCGATTATTTCTCTTCAAATCCTTCTGCGACTGCGTCCGCAAAGTTTTCTTCTACGATGCTTGCACAGTGGTCACAGATAACTGCGTGGTAGCTACGTTCTGCTGTTGTTGGGTCGATACGACGGCAACGGTCACATACTTCACCTGCAGCACGTTCAACAGTAAAGGCTACATCTTCGAAGCTAACGGCAGCTTCTGGAGCTGGCCCTTCTGCGATGGTCAATTCAGACACGATCAAAAGTTGAGCTACATTACTGTTTACTGCTTCGAGTAGAGTTTCACCACTTCGTTTGGATAAACTGTCAAGTGTGCTTCAAGTGATTTACCGATAACTTTGGCATTACGCGCTTCTTCCAAGGCTTTTTGAGCTTGTCCACGGAAGTCCATGAAGGCAGCCCATGTATCCAAGATTTCTTCTTGGTTAGCAAAAGTTTGTGCTTCTGGCAATTCTGACAATTGAACGAAGTCTTCTGTTTCAAACTCAAGGTATGACCAGATTTCCTCTGCTGTATGAGGAAGAATTGGTGTCAAGAGTTTGGTGATTTTCACAAGAATGTCATAGAAGACAGTCTGCATTTGACGGCGTTCCAGTGATTTTGCACCTTCGATATAAACAACATCTTTGGCAAAATCAAGGTAGAAGGCTGACAGGTCAACGTTGATAAAGTTCACCAAGGCCTTATAGATTGTCAAGAATTCAAAGTTTGCATAAGCATCACGAATGGTCTTAACAAGCTGGTTAAATCGAATCGTCATGTACTTATCAACTGAACGAAGTTCATCGTAAGCGACTGCATCTTGAGCTGGGTTAAAGTCAGAAGTATTGGCAATCAAGAAACGAAGAGTGTTACGGATCTTACGGTAAGTTTCAGAGACTTGGCTCAAGATATCCATAGAGATACGCACGTCGTTGCTTGAGTCTACACTTGTTACCCAAAGACGCAAGATTTCTGCACCAAATTGTTTTTCAACATCACTTGGGGCAATGGTATTTCCAAGAGATTTAGACATCTTCTCACCTTTACCATCAAGGGCAAAACCTTGTGACAAGATTTGTTTGTAAGGTGCTACGCCATGATTGGCAACAGATGTGATAAGTGAAGAATTGAACCAACCACGGTATTGGTCAGAACCTTCTAGGTAAAGGTCTGCTGGGTAAGTCAACTCAGGACGGTTTACCACAACCCCATTCCATGATGAACCTGAGTCAAACCAAACGTCCATGATATCTGTTTCTTTTTTGAACTCACCATTTGGTGAACCTGGATGAGTAAATCCTTCTGGCAAGAGGTCCTTAGCATCACGTTCCCACCAAATGCTTGAACCATGTTCCTCAAAGAGTTGAGCCACGTGTTCAATAGTTTCAGCAGTCATAATTGCTGTACCGTCTTCAGAGTAGAAGATAGGAAGTGGAACACCCCAAGCACGTTGACGAGAGATAACCCAGTCGCCACGGTCGCGGATCATATTGTAAAGACGGACTTTACCCCATTCTGAGTGGAATTTAACCTTTTCAATTTCATCCAAGATTTCTTGGCGGAATTTAGAAACTGAGGCAAACCATTGTGGTACTGCACGCCAGATGATTGGTTTCTTAGTACGCCAGTCAAATGGGTATGAGTGAGAGATTTCTTCTTGGGCAAGAAGGAGGTTACCAAGTTTTTCAATAACAGTTGGAACTACCTTGTCATAGAATTGACCTTCAAACTCAGGACCAGCATTCTTCATCATGATACCACGTTCGTCAACAGTCACTGCGACTTCAAGATCATTAGCAATACCAACATTGTAGTCGTCCTCACCAAAACCAGGGGCTGTATGGACAATACCAGTACCAGAGTCAGTTGTAACGTGGTCACCAAGAATAACCAACTCATCTACAGCAGTATCCCATGGGTGTTCTGTTACAATGTGGTTCAATTCTTGACCACGGTAAGTTGCCAACACTTGAACATCAGCCCATCCAAATTTCTCAGACAAGCTGTTCAACAATTCAGCAGCCACCACAAACTTACGAGCTTCACCAGCAGGTTGAACCAAAACGTAATCAATATCTGCACCAACAGTCAAACCACGAGAAGCTGTGATGGTAAATGGAGTTGTTGTCCAGACTACGATATAAGTATCTGTATCTAGAACACCTTTGCCATCTTTTACTTTATTGGCATAATAAAGGGAAGTTGAAACCAAATCATGGTATTCAATCTCCGCTTCAGCAAGGGCAGACTCAGATGACCAAGACCAGTAAACTGGCTTGGCACCACGGTAGATATAACCTTTGTTAGCCATCTCTCCAAATACACGGATTTGAGCTGCTTCATAGTCAGGAGTCAAAGTCACATATGGATTTTCCCAGTCACCAGAAACACCTAAACGTTTAAAGTCTTCACGTTGTTTATCTACTTGAGAAAGAGCGTATTCACGGCAAAGTTTCAAGTACTCAACCAAGTCCATTTCTTTACGTTTGACACCTTGTTTTGCCAAAACTTGCTCGATTGGCAGACCATGAGTATCCCAACCTGGGATAAATGGTGCGTAAAAACCTGACATTGATTTTGAACGAACAATGATATCTTTTGAAATCTTGTTCATAGCGTGTCCAACGTGGATATTTCCGTTCGCGTATGGAGGGCCATCATGCAAGGTGAAATGAGGTTTTCCTTGGTTCAATTCTTGACGACGTTGGTAAAGTTTTGCATCTTCCCATTCCTTTTGCCAAACTGGCTCTTTGGTAGGAAGTCCTGCACGCATTGGGAAAGCTGTTTTCCCAAGGTTAAGGGTATCTTTGAGTTTCATGGTATCTCCTTTATAAATAATAACAAATTAAAAACCACGACTGCCAAAAAGGACGAAAATCGTGGTACCACCTTTATTCGGAAAAAGATTTAGTCTTTCTCCCTCTTATCCCGTAACGTGGGGAACGTCAAATCTTACTTCATTCAGACTTGAGTTTTTGAGAGGATAATCTTATCATTAGGGATTACAGGACTCACACCATCTCCTGCTCGCTGAAATATAAGGATAAAATATTGTTCTCACATATCACTATTCATTATAAGATTAGGACAGATTCTTTATTTGTATCTTCCTCATTCGATGAAGGGCCTTCGACTTCAACTGGCTCTAAATGTTCTTCTACATAATGATCTTGTTGAGCTTCAAATTCAGCTAATTCTCTATTACCAGCCTCAATTCGAGCTTGTAACTCAGCCATTTCTTCAGGTGTAAATTGACGAGTCATATCGATTGGTTCTTCTTCTGGTTGTGAATATACCGATTCACCAAGAACTTCACCAACAACTTCTTTAAATGCTTCATCACTTGTCTGAAGATAGGTAGCTGTTGGGCGCAGAATATCTTCCCAATCTGATGATTCAACAATTGCTAACTGACTCTCAATTGTAGATTTGAGACGTTGGTGGAAGACACGGCTTTTGTTCTTCAATTCTTCAGTCTCAACAGCAACTTTCTTAGCATTATCAGTAGCTTGACGCAAAATCTCATTAGCCTTATATTTTGCTTCTTCAAGCAAACGTTGGGCATCTTGCTCTGCCTGTTGGATAATATTATTAGAACGATCTTGAGCAGCTTGTTTCACACGCTCTGCCGTATCTTGAGCAATCAATACTGATTGACTCAAAGAATCTTTCATCTCATCAAAGTAAGACAAACGTTCTTCCAAGCTCTTGATATGCAACTCTTTATCATGATTGCTTCGAACTAAATCTTCATAATCACGAACAACGATTTCAAGAAATTCTTCAACTTCTTCTGGATCAAAACCTCTAAATCTTGTACCAAAGGTTTTATCTTTAATTTCTAATGATGTAATTGGCATATTATTCCTCACTTACTTAATAATAATTGGACCGTTAATTTCTTTTTATCTTTTTTTGTTTGCCCATTATCTCTAACAAGTTTCAATCGACCAAATTTCCTCACACTAATCAAATCACCAACTTGAACTGCATAATCTGATTTTTCAACTAAATGGTAATTAACTTGGACTGCCTGTTTTTCAATTAACTGACTTGCCTGATTTCTAGACAGCTTTAAGACACCTGCTAGAAAAACATCTAATCTAGAACTAGCAATACAAATATCTAATTCTTGATAATCTTCTACTGTAGCAATTTTCTCAGTAAAATCCCGTTCTTCTAGACGAACCGGTAAACGAGCAATTTTCGTAATGCCGTCTTGAAAAAGGAGCATAAACTGTCGATTAATGATAATCTGTGCCCTCTCTTCGTTGACTAAGATATCACCAAATAGCTTCCTATCAATTCCCAGCTTGTTTAAAACAGTCCCTAATATTTTTGCATGCGTTAAGCATTCAAACTTATTAGGTTTTTGCATGCGTTAAGCATTCAAACTTATTAGGGTAGACAATTTCTTGCAAGGAAAGTTCAAAATCAGAGAATTCTGGCTCAAAATAATCAGGATACAGTAGAACTCGTACATATTCAGTTTCAAGAAACTGCCGACTGCTCATGTAGGAGATGCCGTTGGTTGATGCTAGCACCTTTAAAATCTTTTCTTGATGGGGATTTACAAAGGGTGTTAAAAAAGGAGAATAAGAATCTTCTACCTTTTTTATCCATTCTACTCCCTTATCAATAAAAGACGAATCATTCTTAGAAAAGTGTTGATAAATCATCTTGTTCATAGAAAGATCACTAAAAGTCGAATCAACTGTTCCCCTAGGAAGTGAACTAGTAATACCGCAATCCAGACAGACAAATCAAGACCTGCAATCTGGAGGGGTAAACGTTGCAAGGGAGCTACTATCGGTTTCACTAAACTAATAATCAAGCGTCCAAGACGTGATTCATAAGCATTGGGAAACCAGGACATCAGAGCAAACACGATTAAAATCAGTGAATAGATATCCACTGCATTTTGAACAAAACGAATGAGAAAGATCATTATCTTACTCTCGTACGTTTCATATCAAAGCCAAATTCACCATTTTGTGATTCATCTGGAATTTTGATATCTTCAATATTGACGACAACATCAACTGGTGTCAGCAGGTACATAGTAGATGCTACCTTTTTCATGTTACCAGCTAAAACGTGGCGCGCCCCATCCAGATAGTCCAAACAACGACGTGCTTGAACTTCTGTCATATATTGGAAATCAATCAAAATACTTTCGTTACCAGCTAATAAATCAACAATATCTGTGGCATCTTCGTATTTACGTGGATAACGAACATCAATTGTCACCTTATCAGTAGAACGTTGACTTTGCATAGCTAACTCTTGTTGACGGGCATGAAGACGAGTGATGTTTTTATCTTTAGATGGCGTACTAGCAGCTTGTTGAGGCAACTCTTGAACAGAAGGGACTGGAGTCACAATCGGCTCTTCAGCTTTAGACTGGTATGCAGTACCAACATCTTCTCCATCTTCTGTAAAATAATCTATAAATTTATCAAATCTATCTTTTAAAGACATATTTCTTTCCTATTTAAAAAATGCTGTACCAATTCTGACAAATGTTGAGCCAAATTCAATCGCTTCCTTGTAGTCACGACTCATACCCATACTCAAGTCCGTCATTGGCATATTGGGAATTTGTTTTTCTCTAATTTCTAGTTGCAAATCCTGCGTAGCTTTAAAAATTTCTTTCAACTCATCACTACTAGCTTCAAAAGGAGCCATGGTCATCAAGCCGACATATTCGATTTTATCTAAGGTGGCCAATTCTGGCAAGAGCTCTAATAGTTCTTCCTTTGAAAAACCATGTTTGCTCTCTTCCCTTGAGATATTTACTTGTAAGAAACACTTAACAACTCGGTCACTTCTTTTTTGAATTTCCTCTGCTAGCTTTAATGAATCCAAAGCGTGGAAATAATCAACATACTGAATGACATCTTTGACCTTGCGTCTTTGCAAGGTTCCAATCAAATGCCAGGTAATATTTCTATCTTTTAAAGCTTCATATTTCTCAAGAAATTTATCCACACGATTTTCACCAATATGATGCACACCTAGCGGAAGCAAAGCCTCCGCTGTCGGTACGTCTACATATTTTGTAACAGCAACAACCGAAACAGAATTAGCTTCTCTTCCTGCCTGCTGACTTGCATCTTTTATTTGTTGAAAAACACGTTCTGTATTTTCTTTCAAATTCATTTACTTAACGATTTTTGAAAAATGGAGGAGTATCTAATTCATCCTCATCGTGTAAAGATGGTGCTTCGAAACGTTCAACTGGTGATACAACTGAATCAGTTGGTCGAACAATTGTCTCACGACGCAAGTCCCAATCACCAAATGCTGAAGATTGAGAAGTTTCTGTACGGCGAGGTGCTGGACTTGGAATTTCTGCAGTTTCAGCCATATCAAACTGACGATTATGATTGTGTGCATGACTAGGACTTGCTTGTTCATGACGGACAACTTGTCTTGGTGCATGGCCCACAACTTTTTCCACACGATCTTGACGAACACCAGTTGCCACAACTGTAACACGAATTTCATCTTTCATGTTTTCATCGATAGATGTTCCGAGCCAGATGTTCACTCCTTGACCAGCTGCTTGGTTGACAATTTCTGATGCTTCTTCAGCCTCAATCAAAGTCAAGTCGAGACCACCAGTAACGTTGACGATGACATCCTCAGCACCGTCAATAGTTGTTTCAAGAAGTGGTGAGTAGATTGCCTTACGAGCTGCTTCTACCACACGTTCTTCACCACTACCGATACCGATACCCATTAGGGCGTTTCCTTTATTTGCCATAACTGTTTTCACATCGGCAAAGTCAAGATTAATCAAACCAGGGTTTGTGATCAAATCAGTAATCCCTTGAACACCTTGGCGAAGTACGTTATCTGCTTCGCTAAGAGCTTCAAGAAGTGGCGTTTTCTTATCAACAATTTCAAGCAAGTTGTTGTTTGAAATAATCAATAGAGTATCTACATGCTCACGAAGTTGATTGATTCCTTCGACAGCATACTGACCACGTTTGCTTCCTTCGAAACCAAAAGGACGTGTCACAACACCAACTGTAAGAGCACCTAAATCTTTAGCAATGCGGGCAATAACAGGAGCTGCACCAGTACCAGAGCCACCTCCCATACCTGCAGTAATGAAGACCATATCTGCTCCAGTAATAGCTTGAGTCAAGGCTTCTTCGCTTTCTTCAGCTTGCCTTTTGACCAACTTCAGGTCGACCGCCAGCACCCAAACCACGAGTCAATTTAGGGCCTAACTGAATTACAGTCTCAGCTTTTGTACTACTCAAAGCTTGTACATCTGTGTTTGCTGCGATAAATTCTACGCCTGCAACACCTTCGTCAACCATGCGGTTAATGGCGTTACCACCACCTCCACCAACACCGATTACTTTAATAACTGCACCTTGAGCTGCTGCTGTATCAAATGAAAATGTCATAGTTTATTTTTCCTCTTTTATTCATCAAACATGCTTCCGATTAAGCCACGGAAACGATCTGCGATTTTTGGTTTATTTTGAGAAGATACTTTATCTTCTTTCGGAGCAACTACGTTCGTAGAAGCTGACTGCTCTACCTCAGTATTTGAACTGGTTGAATAGGGGTCGGTTGTGCTACCTGCGTAACGCGTTGAATCATCCCACCAAAATTAATTGGTTGGTGACGCAAAGTATCTTCACCCTTGACTGCTCGTTGCGCTAATAAATGCACCTCAGTCAATTGACCAGCAAATTCAGACAAGCTAATCACATGAGCGAAGGCAGCATTACGGATTCCAACTTGATTTGGAACGTAAAGTTTGACACCAACGCCAAATACTTCCTGTGCAAGTTCTACAATACCTGGTAAAATAGCATTTCCACCAATCAGAACAATCCCACCTGGAAGATCCAACAAATGTCTTCTTTCCAACTCTTGTTTGATTTGTTCAAAAATGTGTTTAATGCGAGCTGAAATAATCTCTGCTAGGTAGCTTTCTGTAACTTCTACAGGCTCTACTTCACCAATCACTTCAACTTGGAAGGTTTCATTGCTTGCAAGTGAAGGGTAGGCTTCACCATAGTTCAATTTCAATCCTTCAGCTAGTTTTTGTGAAGTCTTCAAGACTTTAGAGATATCTTTTGTGACATAATCTCCACCTTCTTGAAGAATATTTGTAAACTGGAGTTCTTGGTTACGGATTGTAGCAACAGTTGTTTGACCTGCTCCCATATCAATCACCGTAGCTCCAAATTCACGCTCTCCTTCATTCAAGACTGAACGAACCAAAGCCAATGGTGAAATAATAATATTTTCAACCTGAACACCTGAGCGCTCAACTGTCTTGCGTAAATTGTGAAGAATAGTACGTGGACCTGTGTAAGCAAACCACGCATTTCAAGACGAACCCCCATCATACCACGTGGGTCACGAATACCTTGGAAACCATCTACGATAAATTCTTCTGGAATAAAAGTAATGACTTCACGATCTGGTGTCATACTCTTTGTCAAGGCTGATTTAACAACATTTTCAACATCTTGATCTGTAATTTCTTTTGTATCAGATGTAACTGGAATCATACCTTGAGTTGGTTCTACTTGCAAAAGATTTCCAGGCAAACCAACATTCACTGATTTGATTGAAATGCCAGCTTTCTCTTCTGCTTGGGAAATAGCTGACTTGATAGCAGTTGCTGCTGCTTCAATGTCAACGATAATCCCATCCTTTACACCTTTACTCTTGGCATTACTTACACCAATTACATTAAGTTCACCATTTCTATGCTCGGCAACCAATACTTTAATCGAATTAGTTCCGATATCTAAGCCTGTAAAAAAACCATCTCTAGCCATTACATCGCATCCTCTCTCTTCCAAGTTTCAAACTTCTATTCAATATAGCTAAAATAGGGCATAGCTATTCACAGAATATTATAACACAAAAAATCCAATCGTGCTTAGTTTTTCCTAAATTTACTTACCATTTTTTTACATTCGCTCATCATATTTTTGTATTTTCCAAACAAGTTATAAAAAATCAGATTTATGAAAAAAAGAAAGCTCATTTCTAAGCTTTCTTTGCAATCATTTTTTCTGCTTCTTGTTCTAAAAATAGTTCCAAGATTTTCTTTGTTAACGTAATCGCTGCTGATAAGGCCAGGGAAACGATTAAATAATTAGCTACTAAGCCATGGTCTCCAACCAATGGTGGTTTTGTCAAGAATCCGTAATCTCCACCTGTTACTAAATTGACCACAAAAATCAAGGCATTTAGTGCAAAGGTCATGAGAAAAATTCCCTTCACATCCAGCAATCGCGCGTTATACTGTCTCAAGAGATAAACCAGTGAGTTCCCCAAGAGAGCTAAGTGCCCAAAGATAAAGGACAAAATGGCAATATGTGGGAAAGGATAGGGATCTGGCACTGGATAAACAAAGGCAGCTAATGTCCCAAATGTTCCTAGTAATGCAAAATACTGCCTATATTTAGACTGACCAGGAAGCAAAAGCACCACAAACATAGCCATACGGCAATGGTAAAAGGGTAAGCTTTCTGACAATGGCATATGATTAACCCCGTACCATCCATAAAGAAGGATTAACTGAACTGCCTGCAAGATTTGGAAAAATCGTTGATAAGCCTTCTTTTCACGATAACGATAGGCTGTATAAAAGGTCAAAGCCAAGAGTGTAAATATACTGACATACCAAAAAAGGTCAAATTTGGGTGGCTCTGTTGCTTGGGTCGTAAAGAAAATATCCCATAAATTCATCTAGTCTTCCTCATGATTCAAAATTTTCCTGCATTTTATTATACCATGCTATTTGTCAAAAATGGATTTAGAAATACGTAAATGTTTAACAAAATCACTTGTCTTCATTTTCTAAACTTTCTACCAACTTGGCTAGGTTCATAGAGTTAGAGCCTTTGAGCAAGATTTGGTCATTAGCTCCTAGACTTTCCTTGACCTGCTTAACTAGGTCTTCAAATTGGTCTTGGTCTTCTGTTTTCTTGAAGTAGTAAACGTGGCCGATTGGGAACATTTGACTGGCCAGTTGAGCCAATTCAGCAATGTCTTCTCCGTAGAAAATCACGGTATCAAGCACACCTGGTGAGAGGCTCAAAATCATCTGGTTATGGAGCTGAACAGACTGGTCACCGAGTTCCTTCATGTCCGCCAAGACAGCGATTTTTTTGCCACCTTCGTTGACTGGAATAGCCGAAAAAGTCTCTAAAATCAACTTCATAGCAGTTGGATTGGCATTATACACATCTGATAGAATATCTGCACCATTGGCTGCTTTCTTCCACTCAGTACGGTTACGCGTCAATTCAAGATTTTGGAAGGCCTGACGAATTTGCTCCTCAGAAACTCCTTCTTGCAGGGCAACATAGGATGCAATCATAGCATTGGTGGCATTGTACTTGCCAGTTACTGGCAAATCAAGGGCTTGCTCCAAGAAATTAGCCTTAAAGGTCAGACTATCCTTACGTTCTACCAAGTCGGTAATTTCCAACTCTGCCCCTTTCCCAAAACGAACTACCTTTTTATCAGTTGGCAAGTAGTCCTCTACAATAGTGTCAGCTGGTACTAAAAGCAAGGAACCAGGTGCCATGCCATCAGCAATTTGCATTTTTCCTTTAGCAATTTCAGAACGGTCTTTGAAAAAGGCCAAATGGGCTTCTCCAACCAAGGTCACGATGGCTGTTTTTGGACGAGCCAATTCTGACAAGAGATGAATATCTCCCAAGTGATCCTGTCCCATCTCCAAGACCAACTTTTCTGTTCCTTCTGGCATGTGGAGAACTGTGTAAGGAAGACCAATCTCATTATTGTAGTTGCCTTGTGTTTTGTAGGTCTTGTAGATTGTTGATAACAAGTGCGCTAACATATCCTTGGTCGTTGTTTTGCCATTTGAACCCGTAACCGCAAAGACATCAACAGCTGTTTTTTCAAGATAGTAGGCTGCTAGTTGCTGAAAAGCAGTCAAAACATCATCTACTAGAATATAGGGATGGTTTGCGATTTCTTTCTCAGACAGGGTTACTGCGGCACCATTTTCAAAAGCTGTTTCGATAAAGTCATGACCGTCACGCGCCCCTTTGAGGGGCACAAATAAATCCCCTGCAGCAATCAAACGACTATCAAACTCAGCTTTTTCTAACTGGGTGTCCTCAAAGAGGCTGATATCATTTTTAGCTCCTACAACTTGAGCCACTTCATGAATTGTTAATTTCATTTCTACTCCTTTAAAAAGGGTCGAAACTCGAGAACTAAAATCACCTTGCAGTGATGGTTCTGGTTTCTACCCTCTCTTTCATTTTTATAGCAAATGCGCTTCGCGCTTGTCAAAACTTTCCTTAGCAAGATCAACCAATCGCTCGATTAAGTCCGGATAGCTGATCCCCATATTGTCCCAAAGTAGTGGGTACATAGACCACTGGGTAAAACCTGGCATGGTATTAAGCTCGTTTAGGAAAATCTCTCCCTTGTCTGTATAGAAGAAATCGCAACGAGATAGTCCGAGGCCACCAATGGCACGGAAGGCTGTTTCAGCATTTCGACGCATGACAGCTATCACATCATCACTGATTTTGGCTGGGATGTCCATGGTAATCTTGTTATCAATATACTTGGCATCGTAGTCATAAAAGTCAACATCCTTGACTACTTCTCCTGGTAGCGTACTCTTGACATCGTAGTTGCCCAAGAGACCAACCTCGATTTCACGAGCATTTACCCCTTGCTCTACCAAGACACGGCTGTCATATTGAAAGGCAAGTTTCAAAGCTTGACGGAGTTCCTCTTGATTTTCAGACTTAGAAATACCGACACTTGAACCCATGTTTGATGGTTTTGTGAAGACTGGGTAAGTCAATTTTTCTTCAACTTCGGCAATTTTAGCAGTCACATCATCACCTTCGACGATGGCCACATAAGGAACTTGGGCAATCCCGACAGATTCTAACACACGTTTGGTCGTGATTTTATCCATGGCAAGACTAGATGACAATGTGTTACAACCAACATAAGGCATTTTCAAAACTTCGAGGAAGCCTTGAACTGAGCCATCTTCTCCCATCGGACCGTGAAGGACTGGGAAGACCACTGCACCATCTTCGTAGATGGCACTTGGTGCAACTTTCTTATCCCAATCAATGGTTTCATTGGTCATGAGACTATCCTCTTGACCTGGAGTATGACTAAATTCTTGCGTTTTAATAAAATCACCCGACTGGCTGATGAAGAAAGTCTTGACTGTGAAACGATCGTAGTTGACCGCACGCATCACACTCTCAGCTGAAAGAACAGAGACTTCACGCTCTGCACTACGTCCACCGTATAAAAAGAATAATCGTTTGTTTCATATTACTTGTTCCAATTCTAATAGAATACTCGTTCTTTAGTATATCATATTTGCTTCTTTTTGAAACTTGTATCTCAAAAAGCCCTCATTTGAGAGCTGAAATTTTACCTATTTACCACTTGAGCTTCAAAGCGTGCTGGTTTGTCATCTACGGTATCTTTTTCTAGTAAAATTCCTCAACACAACCAGTTGTTCATACAGCATTGTGTTGAGCAAGAAACTACTTTCTCTGGTAAACTATCCATACAAAGTCTGATACATCTTTTCCATGAAATCCTCAAGCTCTTTTTGAACAATTTTTAATAGTCGCTCTTCTTCGGCTTGAGAGATGTCCACACTCTCTTTTATTTTTTGATTACTAATATTAGAATAGTAACTACGTTTTATGGTTAACTGATTATCTAAAATATAGTAAACATCTATTTTTTCCTCTTTTGCTGTTGTTTCAAATAAAGCAGTAACCCCATTCCGTCCAGGATGCGATATTTTGAAATCGATGTCTCCTTTTATCTCTATGGAGTCAATTCCTCCATCCAGTCGAATAGCTCCATCGGGAGGAACGACATAGCCTGCTTTACGGATGTCAGACGCATATTTTCCTGATGCCATTAAATGTTGTAAGACAACTATATTGTCCCTCTCTTCAAAGGAAACCTTTAGTTGGATATGTTCTTGGTGGTTTTGATACTGAAAATAAAGATTCAAACCAGTAGCTAAGGCAATTATAGAACCAATCACGATTAGTATTTTTTTAAGTCCCGACATTTTTTTCATCCCCTCTGTCTAAATAATCATAGAAGTCATGTTTCCAACCCTCTTCCTTATCATTAGGTTTTCCAATAAAAATATTGAGGTCAAAGCCATATTTAATAAAGTTGCCTCCTATCGTATTATTTTCAATAAGCGTTTCAACCATCAGTTTACCGTTAGCTTTATCCCCATTTCCCATCACAGTATAGAATTCCTCAACACGCTCCGTTGTTCATAAAGCATTGTGTTGAGGAAGAAGCCACTTTATCTGGTAAACTATTCATACAAGATCTGATACATCTTTTTCATGAAAGCATCAATCTCGCTTTGAACTCTTTTCAACAAGTAAGCTTCTTCGGATTGTGAGACAGAAATAATCTCTCTTTTCCCGTTATCATTTTGCTGAGAATAGCTGGAATCAATTAAATTCAGATTTTTATCTAAAATAAAAGCTACATGCGTTTGTTTTTCATTAACCTGTGTGATGAAAAACAACTGAAAATCCTTAGCATCCTTTTTTGGAGGACTAATTTCCAAATGTAAATCTCCTTCTATTTCTAATGGATAAATAACTCCATCCAGTCGAATAGCTCCATCGGGAGGAACGACATAGCCTGCTTTACGGATGTCAGACGCATATTTTTCTGATGCCGTCAAACGATGTAGAACTTCAATTCTCTCATTTTTCTCAAAGGCTTCTTTTAAAACACTAGATTGTTGGAAATGATTGTAAGTAAAATATAAAGGAATCGCTAACAGAAACAAAAACAATACAATCAACAATTTAAACTGTTTTAATTTATCTAGCATTAGTCTTCCCCTTATTCAACACTCTCTTTCAAATAAGTGTTATTGTAAATTATCACTCGTCTTCCTCATCGTCATAAACTGGCTCGCCATGGATTTTGATGTATTCTTCATTCCTGCGGTCATCTTCTTCCCAGACTGGGTCTCTCACATCGTCCATAAATGGAATTTCTTCCAAACTCAGCTCATTAGCCTCTTCATAACTCATCGAAAGGGTATCCTCATGTCGGTTTTTAAATTCCTCCACACTTAACCAGCTCTCTTTATCATCTTCGCTAATCTGACCATCAATAGCAGTCGCAATTTCAATGGCCATAATATACATAGCTCTTTTATCAACAGTGAGAAGGTCAAGGTGGGTAGAAGCTATTCTTAAACATTCGCCTTTCTCACGAAAATCCGACATCATAGCATCTTCGTAATCTAGCTGTATATATTCACATTTATGGGATAAAAAATCATATTTTATCCCTTCCTTTATTTGAACACTCCTCCATCTAACATCACGAGTTTCCTTGTCTAATTCTAAGTGAATAGAAAGTTTATCGATTGGTAAATCTAGATATCCAGCATACGATAAATCTGGCTCTATTCCATCTTTTTCCTCAAACCACATCCTTTTCGCTAGTTCCATGTAATTAAATGGAATTTCTTTGGTGTAATCACCTTTGATATATAGTCTCACTCATCTTCCTCATCGTCGTAAACTCGTTCACCATGGATTTTGATATATTCTTCCCATCCTCTGTGTAATTCATCCCAAAGTGGTTCATCAACCGCCTCCATAATCTCTAGTTCCTCCAAACTAATATCAACCGCTTCGTCGTAGGTCAAATTCAGCAAGTCTATATGTTTCGTTTGAATTCTTCAATACTCAGCCATGTTTCTTTATCGTCTTCGCTGATTTGACCGTCAATGGCAGATGCTACCTCAATCGCCATAATATACATCGCACGCTTGTCAACCGTTAAAATATCTAGATGAGTAGAAATAATTCGCAAATAATCACCTTTCTCACGCCCATCGCTTTCATAAGAATTTTCTAGATCCAATGTCAAGTTTTCATATTCAAATGTCTTCCAAGGGTTTATATTTGTATTAAAATTTGCATTCTCCCAACGTTCGTCATTATATTTAAATTTATCCAACCGTAAATTCAAATGTAAATCTTCATCCCAAGCATAGGAAAAATCGAGTGGAATTTCTTTTCGCTCTTTGAACCACATCTTTTGAGCTATTTCTTTAAACTCTTCATAAAAATCAGTCTTGGTGTAATCACCTTGTAAATACAACTTCATGCATACCTCCTGTTTTAATTTGCATAATACCTTTGATAAGCTTTCCAAATTCTATCAATAATTTGCTCTCTAACCCCCTTGCTGAGGTTACTTAAGCTTTCATTTGAATTTACCCAGTCTACAATAGAATCTTTTCCTATTATTCTATCTATCCTTAGATGCTCGTTTAGAGGATAGCCAGATTTCCCACTTCCAGATTGTACTTGAAATTTACCACTCTGTGGTTCAGAATCAACACGGATTTTTACATTTTTCCCTTTCACACGTGCTTCTATCTGTTTCCCATGAGTAATACTTGTTTTTTATTAGCTTTCCAGCTATCATAATTACTAGAATAATTAACCTGAATTTCGCCATTTTGTAAGGCCGTCTTTGTGATAGCTGATAAGCTAGTTACTGCTCCACTAGCTATCAGTACATTTCCATATTGTACCCCTGTTACTGATGCTGCCGTACCAGCTACGATACTTGTCCCTGCTGTTGGCGGACCAGCCATGATACTCAAAACTTCGAGGGCGCCACTCGCAAAGTAAACTCCCAATCCAGAGAATATTTGAGCTACTCCACTCCAAAATTCGGCTGAATTTGCTTCAAAGTTTTGTGCTTTTAGTTCATCAAACTTTTTGTTAACCAAATGAGTATAGTCAGCATCGTATTTCCCATTTTTTGAAACAACATAGCCTTGTTCAAATGGATAAATGTCAATGATATTCCCTGTTTCATCAATCTTAAGAGTGTGATTATAGTCGTCGATTATTTTATCCCATTCGAACTTGTCGTGACCTTTTAAGCGCTTCTCTAATTCGGCACGATAGTAGGCATCTCCATCGTCCGTTAGCATCATATCCCTAGAAGCTTTATTGATGGCACGAGTTTCTGAGTCTTGAAAATATCTTTTGGCATGCGAAACAATCTTCACATCCTTCATTTTCTGTACCCAGCTCATGTCCAGACCTTCCGCATAGTAGTTGCCATCGCTAGGGTAGTGTAAAATTGGTAACTTAAGTCTTACAAAGAAAGGAAGACAAGAATAAAGCTATCAAAGTAAAAAAATAATCATTTTTTCTTCATTTTACTTTTCTAGTTTCCGCTATTCACCTGTCACCTGCGCTTCAAATCTAATGTCTCTGTCTGAAATATTCGTTATTTTTATTTGTTTTGAGTTTGGAATCTCAAATTCCCAAGATTCTTTAGATTGAAGAACTACACCTTTTTCTGATAAATATATACTACTATTTGTATCGTTTTCTTTTATTTTTGTTGGGATATTACTTGACGATGAGTAGATTTCGCTAATTTCTTGCTTCAAAACATCATAGTTAGTCCCTAAAAGGCTTCCTTCTCCCTTCTGCCACCATGAGGTTTTCCCAGATAATTCTAATTCCCCACCAGAAATCTTAGATATATATAATTTGGGGGAGAATTCTTTTTGTTTTGATGTCGGAACTTTTAAAACTATAGAATCACCTGGTTTCAAGGTATAACTCGCATTTTTGAAGTACAAATAAATACAACATATAAATATTATTGTTACAACAACAACCGCTCCTGAACATCCTAGATTCCATTTATTAAGTTGTTTTCTCTTGTTAATCACTTATTATTCTCCTCGTATGAATCTATACCATCTTGGATTGCAGAAGCGTCTCCTTCATTATCACCAAAATTCCCATTTGATTTATTTTTGAAAAATTTAACACCATCTTTATCTGAAGCCAATTGGGCTAAACCTGCATAATTTTTGATCTGCTCATCTTCCATTCCTAAATATCCTTTTGCTACATATCCAAAAAGATAGTTCCCTAAATAATCATCTCTTAAGTTACCTTCCCACTTACGTGACCAAAGTGAAAATTCAAGTTCATCATTATAATTTCTACTCTTTAAGTCTAAAGGTTTTCCAGTATTTACCAAATTTACAAAATCAGTAAGGTCAATACTAACCTGTGTCAAATCTACTGAATTTATCATTATATCATCTCCAGGACTTTTCCATACTTTTCTACCTTCGTTAATTAGATAGTTTCTTTGTTTCATGTCTCCTTCATGAATAGATAAAATATCATTAGCTAGATTATTAGATACTTCCTTTATATCTATCCCTGATTTTTTTAATTCAACACTTTGACCTGGTTGCAGAGTATACTTACCAAGATTTTGTGCCCATAGATTAAAGAAAAAAATAGCCGCCAAACCTACAACAAGTGTTAAACTACAACCTAAATTCCAATTTGATTTTCTCTTCAAGTTCATTTATAACTCTCCTTATAGTCGTCATACCTTTCTGGAGCTCTATCTATTCTGCAAAATTTCGTTCTCTTTCCTTTTTCTACGCTGACCCGACCACCTGATACACTGCAACAATACTATCATACGAAGAATCAAATAGACCAAACGAAGGATTTTCATCCTAGTAAGAACTGAGCTAAACTCTTCTCTTACTAATTCTATTTCCTGAATTAAATCCTCAATATTCTTACCTAGCTTTTTCTCTACAATAGTAGCATTTTCTGATATCAGATAATATTTAGCATCCAAAGTTGAAAAATACGCTTCAGACAGTGTTCCTTCTAAAGGAAATGAAATATCGTAATTATTAGGAGTTTGATTATATTCAGCGAAGACTTGTTGACCATATTTACAAGGATACCCCGTAATTTTAATATTTATAATCTAAATGCATTAACCCGTCTAAGGAAGGGGTCGTCCACTCCTCTTTATAGTGGTATAATTTCATTTTCTTATCTACCATTGGCCAAACCATAACATACCGACTATGCATGAATTCCTTAGTTAATGCTGAGTTACTTGCCAAACTGGTCGCACCAATCTCATATACTGACCAAATAAGAACTATGAGCATTAAGACAGCTTGAGTTGGTTTGTTTTTATAATAGTTTTTCATTTTATTTAACATTTTGCTCTCCGATGGAAGGATTGGGTTTATCTAAATCTTTTTGGAAATGTTGGATAGCATTCATAAATTTTTCAAAAGTTATTGATTGTTCACTAGAATGAGAAGAGATATATAATTTATAAGTTTCTTCTAATTTCTTCATTCCTTTCGTATAATCCCCTTCTCCAATATTTTGAACAAATTCATAAGCTCTATAGCCAGATGTTTTTTCAACATTATCGTAGTATGAGTTTGTAACATCAACTACACTATCTCCGTTCTTTATTTCGTGGTAAATATTAACAGCATCTAAATCTGAACGATAATCATCATTGCCAAGACTAGGAGAAATTCCCATAGCACCAACTACATCTCCTTGCCAACCTGCTAAATCATCCTCATTTTCTATTCCATGATTATCTGTATAATGTGCAGAAATTGTGGTAGCCATATGAGAATAATCTATTGTCCCTCCAAATTGAGATAGCAATTCCCTTACTCTTGCTTTCTGCTTCTCGTCTAATTTATTATAATTTCCTTGACCATATGCTTTCTCAGAAGCCAAATTCAGTTTCCCTTTTATCTCATCATTTGTATCCCCCCTCTTCAATCTTTTCCAATCTCGTAAAATTATGCTGATTCTGGATAGCCTTCTGAATCGTATCAATCTCATAATCTTCTAATCCATATTTTTTCAGTATGTATTTCAGTTTGTCATTTATGCCAACTATTATACCATTCACCCCATTTGGACTATATAGTCCAGCGACAATTTGCCAAGCACCATAAGATTTATCACCATAAGAGTATGAAGCAACTATCTTAAAGAATTCTACATTTGCTTTCTTAGTCCCATATTTCTTTTCCATACTAACATATAATTTCAGTAATATTTCTGATTCAGTTTGACTAAATCCATATTGCTGTTGGAGTGTCTGAATAGATTTTTGTTTTTTACTTATTGGTATGGATGGCTCAATTTTTTGATTTTCAATCTTCACATCCTTCATCTTCTGTACCCAGCTCATGTCCAGACCGTCCGCATAGTAGTTTCCATCGCTATCGACAATGATTTTACTCAGTTGCATGGCTCCTTTGATAGCTAAGCCAAGGATTTCTAGACTATCACTGAAATACTGGGATACCTGTGAGACAAAAAATTCTAGTTTTTCAATCTTATCATCCAAATCCTGAATACCTGACTCAATTTGAAACTTGGTATTGTAGAGGATGGTCTTCTCAGAGAAGGCTTTCCCCCAATTGAGACTAAAGAGGTCTGTGATTTGATTTAGCCAGTTCTCCCTCGCTTGAATCTGAGCTTCTACGATAGCTAACTGCTCTTCTCTCAGCCTTTTCAATTCCTTAAGCTGGTCTAGGTCCAAATCACCATATCCAGAGACCTGAGCATCCGCATCTTTGTAGGATGTCAACTCTAGTTGGATATCATCTATCGCTGCTTGGAGCTTTTTGATGCTGGGGATGATAATCTCTGTAAAGAGACCTTTACCAGCTGTGTAGGCTGCTCCTGTCAGCTCACCGGAGTCTAAAGAGGAAATCAGGTGATTACAGCCACTAGATAAGCGGTCTGTGATTTCATTTGCGACTTGGAGGTTGTTCGTCATGGCCTGAATCAATTCTTGTGATTCTTGTGCGCTGTATTTTACTCCCATGGTAGCCGATTCCTTTCTGATATCAGTTCTTCTCTAGCTTCATCGAAAGTAACAACCAGATAGCCATCAAAAGTCAAAATAAACCTCCATCACCAAACAAATGGCAACCATCTAGGCTTACTTAAAGATTCTTAAACTTACCTATCCACCACTTGAGCTTCAAAGTGTGCTGGCTTGTCGTCTACATTGGTGATGGTTATTGTATAGGACTTGTTATTGGTTACATTAAATACTTTTTCCCCCTGGTAACTGACAACAATTCCATCCTGGACTAAATGGATATCTTTTTGATTATTGGGTAACTCTTCATCAACATCTTCTGAATGATGGCTTCGAACAAGTTTTTGCCCTTCAACATCATAAAAAATATCGCCATGCATCTCAAACCAAACTTTTTTACCTGATAATTTAAGCTTATTAGTATCATTTTTTTTCAAGATTAATTCTGAGTAGTATTCTACATCATGTGTCCGAGGATTTACTGTAAAGTTAGCCGACTCTCCTGGTTGCAGAGTATACTTACCAAGATTTTGTGCCCATAGATAAAATAGAAAACTAGCTGCTAGGACTACAACAAGTACTAAACTACAACCTAAATTCCAATTCGATTTTTTCGTCATGCTCATTTGTAACTCTCCTTATAGTCGTCATACCTTTCTGGAGCTCTATCTATTCTGCAAAATTTCGTTCTCTTTCCTTTTTCTACGCTGACCCGACCACCTGATACACTGCAACAATACTATCATACGAAGAATCAAATAGACCAAACGAAGGATTTTTCATCTTTCCAAGAGCTGATAAGAAATTTTTTTCCTTGCATTCCCCACTTCTTGACCTAACTGTTCAACTGTTTTACCTGTTTCTTCTTTAATAGCAACTGCATTATTTGAAATCAAATAATAATTTTGTTCTAATCTGCTGATATAGGCTTTTGGAAATTGGCTCGTCTAAGAAAAAAATATACTCTATCAGCATACTCATCCTGAGACAGCGTATAGTATACTTCAGCTTCACTCTCCCATTTTTTTAGGAAAACTAGTTATTTTAATATTTCCATAGTCTAAATGCATAATTCCAACTAAAACGTCATTAGTCCATTCTTCCGCATAGTGGTATAATTTCATTTTCTTATCTACCATTGGCCAAACCATAACATACCGACTATGCATGAATTCCTTAGTTAATGCTGAGTTACTTGCCAAACTGGTCGCACTAATCTCATATACTGACCAAATAAGAACTACGAGCATTAAGACAGCTTGAGTTGGTTTGTTTTTATAATAGTTTCTTATTCTTTTTAACATTTTACTCTCCAACTGCGGGATTGGGTTTATCTAAATCTTTTTTTGAAATAAGGAAAAATCCTCTTGTAATGCATCATTATTCCCAGCATTTGAGTAAGAAACTTGCTCATCTTCTGGAAACCACATTTTACCAGCTAGTTCCAAATAACCATAAGGTATCTTTTTTGTATAATCACCTTTTAAATATAATTTCATTCTTCCTCGTCGTCATAAACTGGCTCGCCATGGATTTTGATGTATTCTTCATTCCTACGGTCATCTTCTTCCCAAACTGGGTCTCTCACATCGTCCAAAAAGGGAATTTCTTCCAAACTCAGCTCATTAGCTTCTTCATAACTCATCGAAAGGATATCCTCATGCCAATTTTTAAATCCCTCCACACTTAACCAGCTCTCTTTATCATCTTCGCTAATCTGACCATCAATAGCAGTCGCAATCTCAATGGCCATGATATAGAAAGCTCTTTTATCAAGAGTGAGCAGTTCAAGATGAGTAGAAGCAAGACGCAAACAGTCTCCATTTTCTCGAAAATCTGTTACATAAGCATCTTCATAATCTAAATTTAGTTCTTCATCAATTTGTGAAAAAAAGCGATATTTTATCCCTTCTTGTATCGGAACATACAACCAACGTTCATCATAATCCTGTTTATCTAGTTTTAGATGAATTGCTATATCATTCCTATCTCTGATTTGAAGAAAACCAGAATAGGAGAGTGGGATGCCTTCTCCTTGATAACTTTCAAACCACATTTTCTTAGCTAGCTCTAAGTAATCAAATGGAATTTCTTTGGTGTAATCACCTTTTATGTAAAGTCTCATAAATCTGAGATATCGCCTCCATGTGCTAGTATATATTCTTTTCGACGAGTGGCCTCTTCCTCCCAAAGAGGGTCGTCTACAACATCCATCGTTTGAATTTCAATCAAACTTCGTTCATTTGCTTCATCAAAAGTCAGAGATAGAATAGCCTCGTGCTTTTTCTTAAATTCCTCGACTGTTAGCCATGTCTTCTTATTATCCTCGCTAATTTGCCCGTCAATGACCTTTGCAATCTCAAGCGCCATAATGTACATGGCGCGTCTATCAACTGTCAAAATTTCTAGATGGGTGGTTAAAATACGGAGATAGTCTCCCTTTCATTATAATCCGTAGCGAATGCATCTTCAAAATTAATTTCAATACATTCTTTAATATGTGAAAAGAGGCTTCGTACCCCTTCCTTTAGGGGGACACTAGACCATCGCTTATCAGCAGTGCCTTTCCTCAAGGATAAATTTGAGAAAAAATCTTCTTGTAATGCATCATTGTTCCCAGCATTTGAGTAAGAAATTTGCTCATCTTCTGGAAACCACATTTTGCTAGCAAGTTCTAAATAACCATAAGGTACTCTTTTCGTATAATCACCTTTAATATAAATTCTCACTCGTCTTCCTCATCGTCATAAACACGTTCGCCATGGATTTTGATATATTCTTCACGAAGGCGCTCTTCTTCATCCCACAAAGGTTCCTCTACAGGTTTCAAACTTTTCAGTTCCTCCACGCTGATATCAGTTGCTTGCTCGTAACTTAGTGATAAGACATCCTTGTGCAACTCCTTAAAAGTCTCTACATCCATCCAGGTTTGCTTGTCATCCTCGCTAATTTTTCCATCAATTGCACCAGCCACCTCGATTGCCATGATATACATAGCACGTTTATCAACCGTTAAAATATCCGTATGTGTTGTAGCAATCCTAAGGTTTTCTCCACGTTCTCTCCCATCAGTAATAAAATCATTTTCAAATTCCAATTGAATGTTTTCATCAGAAAACGAATTCCAAGGATTGCTCTTGTCGTATGGTATATGATTCCATCGTTTATCCTTAAATCGCCATTTATCAAATTGAACTCCAAAAAAGAAATCATCTTGTAGCATCCCATCATCTCCGACGTTTGAGTATGTAATTGGGTGACCGTGCCATTCCTTAAACCACATTTTCCAAACAAGCTCTCTAGTTGTGAAGTCTATTTTTTTCGTGAAATCACTATTGATATATAGTTTCATTCGTCTTCCTCATCGTCATCCAACTCCACTTCTCCATGAATTCGGATGTACTCTTCGCGCTTCCTATCCAATTCTTCCCAGATGGGATCGTCAATAGCGTCAATCGTTTGAATTTCTTCCAAACTCATTTCATTTGCCTCCTCAAAGGTTAGAGATAAGATATCTTGGTGCTTTTCCTTGAATTCCTCGATTGTTAACCAAGTTTTCTTGTCATCTTCGCTAATTTGTCCGTTAAAGATTGTAGCAATTTCAATGGCCATGATATAGAAAGCTCTTTTATCAAGAGTGAGCAGTTCAAGATGAGTAGAAGCAAGACGCAAACAGTCTCCATTTTCTCGAAAATCTGTTACATAAGCATCTTCATAATCTAAATTTAGTTCTTCATCAATTTGTGAAAAAAAGCGATATTTTATCCCTTCTTGTATCGGAACATACAACCAACGTTCATCATAATCCTGTTTATCTAGTTTTAGATGAATTGCTATATCATTCCTATCTCTGATTTGAAGAAAACCAGAATAGGAGAGTGGGATGCCTTCTCCTTGATAACTTTCAAACCACATTTTCTTAGCTAGCTCTAAGTAATCAAATGGAATTTCTTTGGTGTAATCACCTTTTATGTAAAGTCTCATAAATCTGAGATATCGCCTCCATGTGCTAGTATATATTCTTTTCGACGAGTGGCCTCTTCCTCCCAAAGAGGGTCGTCTACAACATCCATCGTTTGAATTTCAATCAAACTTCGTTCATTTGCTTCATCAAAAGTCAGAGATAGAATAGCCTCGTGCTTTTTCTTAAATTCCTCGACTGTTAGCCATGTCTTCTTATTATCCTCGCTAATTTGCCCGTCAATGACCTTTGCAATCTCAAGCGCCATAATGTACATGGCGCGTCTATCAACTGTCAAAATTTCTAGATGGGTGGTTAAAATACGGAGATAGTCTCCCTTTTCATTATAATCCGTAGCGAATGCATCTTCAAAATTAATTTCAATACATTCTTTAATATGTGAAAAGAGGCTTCGTACCCCTTCCTTTAGGGGGACACTAGACCATCGCTTATCAGCAGTGCCTTTCCTCAAGGATAAATTTGAGAAAAAATCTTCTTGTAATGCATCATTGTTCCCAGCATTTGAGTAAGAAATTTGCTCATCTTCTGGAAACCACATTTTGCTAGCAAGTTCTAAATAACCATAAGGTACTCTTTTCGTATAATCACCTTTTAAATATAATTTCATTCTTCCCTCCTTATTGCATCAACCAGTTAAAAGCCTTCCACATATTTTTGATAACTTCTTCTTTAGCTCCTTTTCCAAGTCCATTTAGTTCAGATTGTTTATTTACCCAGTTTACAATATCCTTTCTGCTTGAAATAGTTGAAGCTTCGATATCTATGTCGAGATCATAACCTGACTTTCCACTCCCCGACTGAACTTGGATTTTCCCACTATTTGGCTCCGCATCAACTCGAATATTATCGACTTTTTTACCGTTAACTCGTCCAGAAACTTTTTTTCCAAAAGTCTTACTCGTCGGTTTATTGGCTTGCCAGCTGTCGTAGTTGCTAGAATAATTAACCTGAATTTCGCCATTTTGTAAGGCCGTCTTTGTGATAGCTGATAAGCTAGTTACTGCTCCACTAGCTATCAGTACATTTCCATATTGTACCCCTGTTACTGATGCTGCCGTACCAGCTACGATACTTGTCCCTGCTGTTGGTGGACCAGCCATGATACTCAAGACTTCAAGGGCACCACTCGCAAAGTAAACTCCCAATCCAGAGAATATTTGAGCTACTCCACTCCAAAATTCGGCTGAATTTGCTTCAAAGTTTTGTGCTTTTAGTTCATCAAACTTTTTGTTAACCAAATGAGTATAGTCGGCATCGTATTTCCCATTTTTTGAAACGACATAACCTTGTTCAAATGGATAAATGTCAATGATATTCCCTGTTTCATCAATCTTAAGAGTGTGATTGTAGTCGTCGATTATTTTATCCCATTCGGACTTGTCGTGACCTTTTAAGCGCTTCTCTAATTCGGCACGATAGTAGGCATCACCATCGTCCTTTAGCATCATATCCCTAGAAGCTTTATTGAAGTTCAGAACCCCTGCGAATTTCAATACCTCCTTAAATGATAATATATTTTCCACCCTAAAAGAAAGAGAATGACAGCTAACGAACAGAACACTATTTGCTGGAACAAATGCTCTAGAACAGTTTTTTTCATTTGTTCTACAACCGCATATAATCGCTTTTTAGCTTTCTCCGAACGTTGTTCCCAAACGGTCACTGAAGAACCTGTGTTACTTTCAATCACAGCTTGATTTTCACTTGCTAATTTCAAATATCTCCCAGCATGATACAACCGCTTTTCCCCATTTAACCAACTAATTTCAACACTCTTGTCTCCTTGTAATCGATTATTGTAACTGATGGATACCGCTTGATTCTCAGAAGAAATCTTACTTTCAATTTGATTATAGTCATCCACCACATAGATAAGGCCGATGCTCTTTCCATTTTCTTTTGAGGGCACTAGATGAATATGCTTATCAAGAGCATGCCAATCCTGATCATTTTTATCTTGAATCAATTGAACCATACTACTATTCACATCCATCTTAGAAAATGAAATATATTGGTAGATCGGCTTCAAAATGAACAATAAAAAATAAACAAGCAAAACGAGTGAACAAAAGATAAATTTGTTTTTATTTCTCATTTACTTCTCCAAAGCAACTTCTTCTTAACAAAATATTCTTAAGAATTGTTTCATGCCAACCTACCTGTATAACACTATTGCCTCATCGTTTCGTTTGTTATTCTGTTCTCCATATATCCTTAACTGTCAATTCTCCCCAATTATCTGGGCTAAAACGACTAGAGTAGATAGTGGTCCAGTCTTTAAGAACTTTATTACGGAGTACATTATCTGCTTCTTTGCGAATCTCATCGACAGTCTTACCATGCTCCACTAGAAAGGCTTCTATTTGAGATTGCTGAAAATATCCTGTACTCTCATCATCATAGTACCACATAAACCGTTCTAATTGCTGATTGTTTACATCGTACTGGTAATCTACATTTATGGTTGTCTCTGTATCTGGCAGTCTCAAACGCATTTCTATCCCAACTTTCGTCATCTCCTGAAATCCAAAATAAAAATAATAACCTAGAGAATGAATAGTGTTTGGTAAATTTACACTTTTATAATCAATAGAATGTTTATATAAATCTTGAGATCCATTATCGATAATTTTTAACCCTTTTAACTTATAAAAAGCTCGTCCTTTCCAGAGAAATGTATAATTGTGATAATCACTTTCTTCGTAGTATATTTCATCAAAAATATTGTGAACTCTCTGATATTTATAATACTGAAAACCAGAGAAAGATAATAATAGAACTATTAGCAACGAAAAAATTGCAAATTTCCTCTTCTTCATCTAATCACCTCATCTCTATCAAGTCTTGATTACCTGCTTCAATATTTCGAATGAAATTATAAGTACTTGGGTAATTTTTTTGTAGGTAGGCCATACACTGTTCTTCATTAGGTAATTCAAAATGCGATTGCATTCCCGATTCTTCCACATATTTCATATTATCTGGTAGTAATTTTGTGAAAATTTTTTGTTTAATTTCTTCTACCGATTTATACTCTACAAATTTTTCTGCACGAGTGTATTCGCCTCGTTTCATTTCTGAGTAATACTCGTTTGAAGCTTCAATATATGATATTTTTTTACGTTTCATTTTTTGTGTGATATTTACCGCATCTAAGTCTGCTTTATAATCGTCATTTCCAAAACTAATATCATCACTATCAGTAAGCGTCGCATCACCTAACCAACCTGCAAAATCGTTAACATTCTCGTGTCCAAATTTTGTTAAATCACTTCCTCTAAGTCTATTATTTAAGTTCGATGCTGTAGTAATAGAGAAATGAGCAAAATCTCCTTTTCCATAAAAGGAAGAGTACTTTTCATTCCATTTTTCCTCGAACATCTCGTCGGTCAATTGAACACCATAGACTTTTTCATAAGTTGACTTATATTTTTTTCGTTCATCAACGTTCATACCAGCATAGTTTCTATATATTCCTGAGGAAATTTGACTTTGTAATCGAATATTATAACGTAACTTGGTTATTTGATTATCAGTTAATCCCAAATGTTTCAACAATGTTTTACCATCAAGTGGGAGGCCAGTTTTATCCGAAGGTGTGCCAGCAACGTCCATCCAACTGACATCACTAATATATCCTTTAGCCTTATCTCCCATTGATTCACCATTCTCAAAGCCTTCTGAATATATAAAACTCCCTAGTGTCACTAACAAAAGTTGTTCCCGTTCCGTTTGAGATAAATACGGGAATTTTTCATCAATCAATGTGGATATTTCAGTAATCAGTCCACTCATCTCTTTATCAAAGCCATACTGTTCAACTAGCATATTTATAAATTTATCTGATTTATTCTCTGCTTTATAATCCAATGACTCAATCTTCACATCCTTCATCTTCTGTACCCAGCTCATGTCCATACCGTCCGCATAGTAGTTGCCATCGCCATCGACAATGATTTTACTCAGTTGTGTAGCTCCTTTGATAGCTAAGCCAAGGACTTCTAGGCTATCGTTGAAATACTGGGAAACCTGTGAGACAAAAAATTCTAGTTTTTCAATCTTATTATCCAAATCCTGAATACCCGACTCGATTTGAAACTTGGTATTGTAGAGGATGGTCTTCTCAGAGAAGGCTTTCCCCCAATTGAGACTAAAGAGGTCTGTGATTTGATTTAGCCAGTTCTCCCTCACTTGAATCTGAGCTTCTACGATAGCTAACTGCTCTTCTCTCAGCTTTTTCAATTCCTTAAGCTGGTCTAGGTCCAAATCACCATATCCAGAGACCTGAGCATCCGCATCTTTGTAGGAGGTCAACTCTAGTTGGATATCATCTATCGCTGCTTGGAGCTTTTTGATGCTGGGGATAATAATCTCTATAAAGAGACCTTTACCAGCTATGTAGGCTGCTCCTGTCAACTCACCTGAGTCTAAAGAGGAAATTCAGTTCTTCATAAAATGAACAAATAAACCTCCTTCACCAAACAATTGCAACGGCATAGGCATAGTTTATGGTTCCTAAATCTACCTATTCACCACTTGAGCTTCAAAGCGTGCTGGTTTGTCGTCTACATTGGTGATGGTGATAGTGTAGGGGGCTTCTTCCGTCACCCCAAATACTTCCTTTATTCCCCCTTGAACCACTATTCCATCACTTTCTAAATAGATGCTTTTACTCTTATCATTTGGTAAGTCTTGCGCTCTGTTCCATCTTTAGAGATAATAATCTCAGTTATTGACTGCTTCTCAACATTATAAACCGTGTTACTTCCTTTCATCCCCCATCCTTTTCGGCCAGATAATTTTAATTTAGCCTCATCTTTTTTTAAAAAAATCAATTCCGAATTATACTCCCGCTGCTCTGTTTTAGAAAAAACTTTCAATTCAACACTTTGACCTGGTTGCAGAGTATACTTACCAAGATTTTGTGCCCATAAATATAGTCCAAAAACGCTAGTTGCTAGGGTTAATATTAACAAGCCACAACCTAATTTCCAGATTTTTTTCTTCCTATAGGTCATTTGTTACTCTCCTTATAGTCATTAATACCATCTTGAATTGTCTTAGCATCTCCTGGATTATCTCCATAATTTCCATTAATAATGTTCTCTAAATATTTCAAAGGATTCTTATCTGACCATCCCTGAGCCATTCCTGCACCAACTTTCAAATATGTATCACTAGATTCTAGATAACCTTTACCAACATAGCCAAAAAGATAATTTCCAAGGTAGTCAGACTCCATTCCTTCTTCCCATTGTCGACTCCAAATTGAAAAAGGATAATCTTCTCTATAAACTCGTGTTTTTAAATCCAAAGGCTGACCTGTATTCACCAACTCCATAAAGTTTAAATTATCAGCAGGAAGCGCTCCCCACTGTGAACCGACTGCTATGGCATTATCTACTAAACCATTATCTCCAGGACTTTTCCATGTGCTTCTCCCCCTTTGAATCAAGTCGTATTTCTTTTTATCCTCTATTTTTTTAACGTCTAATACATTGTCTCCCATCCTTGCCACAATTTTTCTTATATTTTCTCTATTTACTGATTCTAAAAAAATACTCTCAGTTTCTCTAATAAATGGATTATCTGAGTATGGGTCCCACTTACCATTATATGCACTACGTATTCTCCAATACTCCTCAAACGCTTCTCTGTTATTATAAAACAAATAATCTTCATAAGCTTTGACGATTAAGTCTACTTTTTCCATAGAAGTTTTGTTGCTCTTTTTTATTGTTTCAACTTTTTCCTTAAGTTTCTCTGGATTAGCTCTATTGGTAGCCTCCGATTTCAATTTTTCTGTTACAAGTTGAGGAAATTGTATTTGAGGATGGTGATGTACATAAGATTCTAAAATTTGGAACTCCTTATCGCTAAGTTCTTTTCCATTTTCCAACTTATCTAAGATTTTTTGGTATTCTTTATGCAAATCCTTAGCTTTCTTAGAAGAATCATATTTTGCACTCTCAATCTTCACATCCTTCATCTTCTGTACCCAGCTCATGTCCAGACCGTCCGCATAGTAGTTTCCATCGCTATCGACAATGATTTTACTTAGTTGCGTAGCTCCTTTGATGGCTAAGCCAAGGACCTCTAGACTATCGTTGAAATACTGGGAAACCTGTGAGACAAAAAATTCTAGTTTTTCAATCTTATTATCCAAATCCTGAATACCCGACTCGATTTGAAACTTGGTATTGTAGAGGATGGTCTTCTCAGAGAAGGCTTTCCCCCAATTGAGACTAAAGAGGTCCGTGATTTGATTTAGCCAGTTCTCCCTCACTTGAATCTGAGCTTCTACGATAGCTAACTGCTCTTCTCTCAGCTTTTTTAATTCCTTAAGCTGGTCTAGGTCCAAATCACCATATCCAGAGACCTGAGCATCCGCATGCTTGTAGGAGGTCAACTCTAGTTGGATATCATCTATCGCTGCTTGGAGCTTTTTGATGCTGGGGATGATAATCTCTATAAAGAGACCTTTACCAGCTGTGTAGGCTGCTCCTGTCAACTCACCTGAGTCTAAAGAGGAAATCAGGTGGTCACATCCGCTGGATAAACGGTCTGTGACTTCATTTGCGACTTGGAGGTTGTTCGTCATGGCCTGAATCAATTCTTGTGATTCTTGTGCGCTGTATTTTACTCCCATGGTAGCCGATTCCTTTCCGCTATCAGTTCTTCTCTGGCTTCATCGAAAGAGCGACAAGCCTTTTTAGTTTGTTTTTCCAACGTATCCAGTTCCTCCTCTACATAAGAGTTGACCTGTCGCTGAATGGTTCTATTATCACTTTCGATTTGCTCTATTAGCTGACGAGAACTGGGTGAGAGAGACAATAGATTTATCATGCGATGGTGAATGCTCTGAATATCCGAGTAAAAGTTTGTCAACTGCTGTTCATATTGCTTTTTAGTTGCTCGGAGTCTGTCTTCCTTATCTTCTATCTTAACAATCTTACGCCAAATTTCTGTGCGCTTTTCTTCATTTCTATCTGCCATTCCTTAGTGACTCCATCTCTTAGCTTGCTCTATATCACGTTTTTCAATCCTATGAGCAATTTCTGGAAACTTATTTGCTTGGGTCAAAACAGCTGAACTAAAATCACTGACCGCCTGAAGCATTTGATTGCAAGTCTGACGTCCCGCTTCCATTCCAGTGATTCCAGATGTATATGAAAATTCCACCTGCTGATTTTGCTTGTCGCTCGTTTCATACCCGACCAACTCATTAATAGCCGCCTCTGCTGCTATCGTGCTAGATTTTATCTTTCCACCCATACTTCCAACTCCACTTATTAATTATATATTGACCATATCATAACATAAAAAAATAGTACGATTTCAAAAATAAATTATAACGAACTAAAGGGCAATCTTATCCTTAAAAAAACTTGATCCTTCAGTAAAAATATATTGATAGAGATGCTACTAGGAATTTTTGAAAATCCGTTTTTCTGATACCTTATATTTTTGTGTTTACTGGGAAGTATTCTTATTATCAAGATTTGTCCTTCTCTCATTATAAAACGAAAAAGACAAACCCTAGAAAAAAATTCCTAGGGCTTGTCTTATACGTCAAAAATGAACTAAATTTTTTTACTGACTTTTACAACTCTGTTCGATTTTCAATAGCCCGTAAGAGGGTCACTTCGTCCGCATACTCGATATCTGCTCCCACAGCAAGGCCTCGTGCCAGGCGCGTAACCTTGATCCCAGCTGGCTTGAGTAAGCGCGAAAGATACATGGAAGTCGCTTCCCCATCTGCCGTGGCATTGGTTGCTACGATTACTTCTGAAACCTCACTATCCATAAGACGGGTCATGAGACTCTTGAGATTGATATCATCTGGACTAATGCCATTCATAGGAGAAATGAGACCATGCAGGACATGATAGAGTCCGTGGTATTCTTGGATATTTTCCATAGCAGCTACATCTCGACTATCCTCTAGGACGAGGATAGTTGTTTGGTCCCGACTTGGATCTGTGCAGATAGAACAGGGATCTTCATCGGTTAAACGTCCACAGATAGAACAATAGGTCAACTCTCTTTTAGCTGAAAGGAGATTTTTAGCAAATTCGTTGACGTCATCATCCGGCATTCCAATAGTATAAAAGGCTAGACGGGTTGCTGTCTTAATCCCAATACCAGGAAGTTTGGAATAACTGTCAATCAACTTAGCAATAGGTGTTGGATAAAGCATGGCTTCCTTTCTAGTTCATTGGATGGTGTTGGTTATATAAATTGATAATGTCGCGAGCAATTGCTGGCCCAACATTTTTGGTTAAATTGGTATTATGAGGAAAGACTACTGCAACTGCAATTTGAGGATTTTCTGTTGGAGCATAGGCCACGGCATTGGTATTATTAGCTTCTTGACCACCAGCTACATAGCTTTCACCTGTACCGGTCTTACCACTGATAGAAACAGTGGCGCCATCTGAAAACGCCCGTCCTGTCGTAAGGGGACTAGTTCCATGCGATACTTGGTAAAATCCTTGGTGCAAGATACTCATATCGGAGTCGGATATATTGACCTTATTCATCTCTGTCGGTTGCAGTTGCTGAATCAAGTCACCCAGTCCTCCCTTATCATTATTACCATAAATGCCTTCAACAATACGAGGAGCCACACGAACACCATCATTTGCAATAGTTGCTACATACTGAGCCAACTGCATGGGCGTATAGTTATCAAACTGCCCAAAGGCATTGGTGATGTAATTAGCAAAGCTATACTCTTTGGGAACAAATCCAGTAGATTCATCTGGTAGGTCAATTCCGGTCGCAGCCCCCAAGCCATATTCGCCAAAGGTCGCACGAAGTTTTCCCATAGCTGTTTCCAAATTGCTGGTTCCAACAAACATATTTGGTTGATAGGTCTGGCCCATGATTCCAAGAGCGGTTTGAACCATGTAAGCATTGGATGAATACTCCAAGGCTTCCACAGCTGTAATAGGAAAAGATCCATATGCCAATTTATACCAAGAATAAATTGGAGCTGAACCTTGGAAAACAATAGGCTGATCTGTTAAGGTTTGGTTTCCTGATAAAACACCATTTTCCCAACCTGAGCTGATGGTAGCGGCCTTAACAACCGAACCTGGGATAAAGACATTGGTTACTGTTCCCAAGGAATCAGGTGTTAAATCTCCCGTTTTCAAGTCATGTTTTAGCCCTGACATAGACAAAACAGCACCTGTTTTTGGATTTAGAGCGACTGCATACACACCTTCCGAATACTTGGCTCCTCCATTTCCTAGTTCGGAATTAAAATAACTCTTAAGCAGATTGTCCACGCTATCTTGGAAGGCCAAATCAATGGTCAGTTTAATATTGTTCCCTTTGGTACCATCTTCGATATTTTCGACACTTTCCATGTTGCCGTACTTATCTAGATGGATTTCTTTCACCGAGCGTTCCCTTGCAAGGTTTCTTCATATTGTTTTTCTAGATAAGAAGTCCCAACACGGTCGTTTAGAGAATAACCCTTTTTGATATAAGCATCTGCTTCTTCAGCTGGTAGACCAGCTTTTTCACTGGATACACTTCCTACTATAGACGAAAGAGAAGTCTCTAGAACTTTTCGATCCCACGAAGTTGAAATACTGATACCAGGTAAATTCTTAGAGGCCGAAGCAATCAAGGCAATCTGAGTATCTGTTAAGGAGTCTGTCGCAATGGTCCCTGTCGCAAAATTTCCAACTGCATTGAGTTGGCTAAAAAGATAAATTTCTTTCTTATCATCCTCTGTATAGTTTAATTGACTCGTTTGGACACTATCGACCGCATTGTTATAGAGTTCTGATTCGGATAGACGATTGCCATCTGAATCAAGACGTTTCTCACGTGGTAAGCTTTCCACTACTTTCTTATAGACATCTTGATCTGCTAGATAATAGTCCGCCAACTGTCGGTCAGTCAATGTTGGAGAAGTAACTCCTACATAGGCTAACAGCTTCTTGGCTGTTTCTTTTAAATCTGCAGCCGTCATTTTGTTGTTACGAGTAAATGAAACAACTTGTTTCACAGTATTTTCAACCAAGGGCTTGCCACTGGCATCATAAATTTCACCCCGAGCTGAACTAGTAGTCACCTTTGTTTTACTAGCCGATGCTAGTTTTGTCTCATAAAAACCCTTGTTCAAAACCTGCATATAAAGCAGGCGACCAATAATGGTCATAAAGAGTAAAATGATGATTGAAAACAATAAATTAAGCCGAATCGGAATCGAATGGCTGTTAAATTTCCTCATACAAATCAGTCTCATTTCTATTTAAAATCTTACTCTTCATTGTACCATAATTTAAGAAGAAATTTTGGAAAAGAAGGGAGCTTTTCCCATTTTACAGGAAAATACGATTTTATTTATCCATCCCTACATTATATGATATAATAAATGTAAAAGTTCGATGACTCAGTCTTTTTCCAATATGACTCATTTAAAGGAGCCTTCCCTATGGACAAACCAGATATAGCAACCCTCATTGATTCTCACTTCGAAGAAATGACAGACCTAGAGCAAGAAATCGCTCGCTATTTTTTGCAAGCTGAAACCATTGCAGATGATTTATCTTCTCAGCAGGTCACTCAAAAATTACATATCTCTCAAGCTGCTCTGACCCGCTTTTCTAAAAAATGTGGTTTTACAGGCTATCGAGAATTTATTTTCCAATACCTGCACCAAGCAAAGAAACAGGACACTCATTCTCACAAACATAGTCCTTTAACCAACCGAGTTCTTCGAAGCTACAGTAATATGCGAGAACAAACACAGGGCTTGATTGACGAAGAACAACTGGAACGAATCGCCCAGTTAATCGAAGATGCTGATCGTGTCTACTTCTTCGGAACAGGGAGTTCTGGCCTCGTAGCTCGTGAAATGAAATTGCGCTTTATGCGTCTAGGTGTGGTCTGCGAGGCTTTGACCGATCAAGATGGTTTTGCTTGGACAACCAGTATTATGGATGAGAATTGTCTCGTACTCGGTTTCTCACTTTCTGGCTCAACTCCTTCTATTTTAGATAGTCTATTAGACGCGAAAGAGATGGGGGCACAGACTGTACTTTTTTCAAGTGTTCCCAATAAAGATAGTCAGGCCTATACAGAGACTGTTCTTGTAGCCACACACAGCCAGTCATCCTACATCCAACGTATATCCGCTCAACTCCCTATGCTCTTCTTTATCGATTTGATTTATGCCTACTTTTTGGAAATCAATCGTGAAAGCAAGGAGAAAATTTTTAACAGCTATTGGGAAAATAAAAAACTCAATGGCTATCGTAGACAAAAACGTGTAAGAAAATCCTAGTTTGGTCTAGCCAAACTAGGATTGTTTTGTCTTAATACTCTTCGAAAATCAAATTCAAACCACGTCAGCTTCGCCTTGTCGTTGATATATGATTACTGACTTCGTCAGTCTTATCTACAACCTCAAAACAATGTTTTGAGCAACCTACGGCTAACTTCCTAGTTTGCTCTTTGATTTTCATTGATTATAAAATGATAATAAGCACCCAACATACCTGCTGTATTTTGATGATGGGCAAATTCTAATCGTGTTTTTTCAGCTAGACTTGGTACCAAAGCTTCCTTCAAGGCTGTGCGGATCTTGGGTTTGAGGATAGCCTCTTGTCCCATGATACCACCACCGAGAATGACCACTTCTGGATTGGCCACATAGCAAATATTTGCCAGACCTTTTCCTAGATAGTCTACCATACGGTCAATACCAGCCATGCAAATCTTGTTTCCTTCGGTAGCTTCCTTAAAGATACGTCGGCCATTCCACTGATCAACATCTTCTCCATGTGCTTCAGCTACATATTTCACTAAAGCTGTTGTAGAAGCCAAATCTTGGAACGCTCCATCCTGCATATGCATATAACCGACTTCACAGGCTGAATTGCTAAATCCATGGAAGACTTTCCCATCCATAATCAAACAACCACCGATACCTGTTCCAATAGTCAAGCAAAGGGTCACACTCGCTCCCTTGCCTGAACCAGATACCGCTTCAGCCAGACCTGCACAGTTGACGTCATTTTCAATCTCACAAGGAACGTTAAAGCTAGTCTCGATTTCCTTTTTGAACTGGGTGCCTGCATAATTTGGAATCTGAGGTCCAGCATAGAAAATCTCACCCTTGTCAGGATCCACCATTCCTGCAGAAGAAATAGCAACACCTGCTACTGGGCCTTGTTCTAAATAGCTGGCTACGATATCTTTGGTCTTTTGTAAGATATGAGGTCCACCCTTATGCGCCTCTGTTGGCATTTCATGCGATTCAACAAGTTGGCCTTCTTGGTCGATCAAACCATATTTGATGTTGGTTCCACCGATATCAATTGCAACGTAGTGTGTCATAAATACCTCCTTATGAATTAGAGGAAGCGCTCCTTGGTTTCACGAATCAAGGCTGCAGCTGCTTCTACAACTGGACGATCGTCTTCAGTCACTGGTGTCAATGGTGAACGAACAGAACCAATATTCAAACCTTCATTGATCTTCAAGACTTCCTTAATCACACCATACATATTTCCATGTGCAGCAGTCAATTTGCCAATGATAGCGTTGATAGCGTATTGCAATTCACGCGCTGTTTCCAAGTCTTTATCAGCAATCAACTGATTGAGTTTCAAGAAGAGTTCTGGCATGGCACCATATGTACCACCAATACCAGCTTTAGCACCCATAAGACGACCACCTAAGAACTGCTCATCTGGACCGTTGAAGACGATGTGGTCTTCCCCACCAAGGCTCACAAAGGTTTGGATATCTTGAACTGGCATAGAGGAGTTCTTAACACCGATAACACGTGGATTTTTCAACATTTCTGTGTAAAGGCTTGGAGTCAAAGCAACCCCTGCCAATTGAGGAATGTTGTAAATCACGTAATCTGTATTTGGAGCTGCAGAACTGATATCGTTCCAGTACTTAGCAACTGAGTATTCTGGCAAGCGGAAATAAATCGGCGGAATCGTTGCAATGGCATCTACTCCTAAGCTTTCAGCATGACGAGCAAGTTCCATACTGTCTTTGGTATTGTTGCAAGCAACGTGAGCAATAATGGTCAATTTACCTTTGGCAACTGCCATCACTTCTTCCAAAATCAACTTGCGGTCTTCAACGCTTTGGTAGATACATTCACCAGAAGAACCATTGACATAAAGACCTTGAACACCTTTATCAATGAAGTATTCCACCAAGGCACGCGTACGCTCTGGACTTACTTCTCCTTGATCATCATAACATGCGTAGAAGGCTGGAATGACACCTTCGTATTTTTTTAAATCTGACATAGATTTTCTCCTAAGATTTCTTTTTTCTGCTAAAAGCAGTATTTATTCTTTACGTGTTTAGTATACACCTTGTGAAAAACGCTTTCAATATCTTGTGTACACTTAGATTTTAGTTTCGATATGAATTTTGAAATGTTTATGGCTTGAAAGTAGTTTCAGAAACAAGCCATCCTATTGGTATTTTGCGAAAATTTTCTCCATCAATCCAGTCTGGATAAAGACTAAGAGTCCAAATCCAAAAAGCAGGAAGGCTGAGCCACCTAAAAGTAAACTGAAGGCGGACAGATAAAGAACCATCACAATGAGAAAGAGAATAGCTAACATGAGGAAGAACCAAGGAAAGTTAAAACTTGCCAAGATAAGTCCTTTTTGTAGCACTTCTTTCCAAGTCAAATCATAGCGTGCAGCGATGGGATAGCTAGCCAACATCACGATAGTGAGGAAGATAAGAACGCCTAGACAAATAGCTTTCACCATTTGGAAAGGCATAGCTGTCTGACCCCAGAAGAGATAGAGGTCTATAAGGCTTAATGAAACAATGCCCAACTCAAGCAGACCTAACTGAAGACCTAGTTTCAGATTTTGCTTGAAAGCTCTTAAATAGATTCTAAAGACAGGCACACGTCTGCTCTTCTTAATCTCAAACATAGTCTCGTAGAGACTAATTTTAGCCACTCCAATCGTCACGATGGGCAAACAAGTGACGACAAAAAGAAGATTGGCTGTCACGATATCCAATACCTTCTCACTAAAACGCATGAGAAAGTTATCTGTATCAAATGCTGCCTTGATAAGGCTTACTCCTTTTTGTGCCATGTTTGCTCCTCCTGATTTTTTAATCAATCAAAATTTTAAAGAGATATTTGCGAACCTTCTCTTCCATACCTGCATAGCCATTTGGCTGGTGTGGTTCTCCTGGGAAGAAAATTCGCAAAATTGTGATAACCCAACAAGAGTGGGTATTTTTCATGACAATGAACAAAACCAATGTCACTCGCTTCGTCGAATGCTACTGCTTCATCTTTGATACGTGAACCGTAGCTCGAATATTCATGCCCATCTACCAGCAAATGCAAGTCTGCATAGTTTCTATGATGCTCAAATTGATCATTTTCAGCTTGATTGAGAACATTTTCCTGAACAACTAGAAAGACCTTGTCCCCGTCAATCTCATACTTACCTAACTCAAATGAATCTTTACGATGCTGGTAGAGATAGTCGATAGCCTTGTCTAGATTAGGATGAATCCCCTTGTAAAAGGTGATGTTTTTTTCAAATCGTCAAAAAAATCATACTCTTTCCTTCGTTTCTGATAGTTAACTAAAAATCATTCTTAAGTTTGATAAGTGTCTAACAAAAATCTCTAAGGTAGCAAATACCCAACATTTTGTAGACACTTATAACTCTTTATTCTCATAGCATGATCGAAGACAAACTAGCTACCCGCAGCATCTTGATGACGTGACTAGTTTAATCATTTTTCCCTTATCCTTTGACAGCTCCCATAGTAATACCTTGAGTGAAGGATTTTTGGAAGACTAAGAAGACTGTTACGATTGGAACTGCTGCAAGAGCGGCACCCGCCATAATCAAACCATAGTTGGTTGCCATTTCAGCCTGCATAGTCGCAACACCGAGTGAGATGGTCAAGTTGTTACGTGAAGTCAACATAACCAACTGCATGAAGTAGTCGTTCCAAGTATTGATGAAGGTAAAGATTGCAAGGGCTGCAAATCCTGGTTTCACAATTGGGAAGGCTACGCTCCAGAAAGTACGAATCTCACCACAACCGTCGATTTTAGCTGATTCAAGCAATTCTGTTGGGATATTTTCACTGAATTGTTTCATGAGGAAGACCCCGAATGGCCATCCAATCAAAGGCAGGATAACTGCCCAAAGAGTGTCATGGATTCCCATGAAGTTGACGATACGTACCAATGGTACAAGGACAACTTGTTTTGGAAGCGCCATGGCTGCAATGAAGATTGCAAATAGAATGCGTTGCCCATAGAAACGTTTTTTAGCTAGTACATAACCTGCTAAAGAAGAGGTCGCACAAACTAAGAACATGGTTACCAATGAGATAAACACAGAGTTCCACATCCACTGCATAGCAGGGTTTTGCACCATGAGTTGTTGGAAGTTTTCCATGGTCGGCATTTTAGGGAACCATTGTGGCGGAATCATAATGGTATCAGGCTGTGACTTGAAGGCACCTGTCAGAATCCAGTAGAATGGAAAGATGAACAGCACGGTCAACAAGAGCAAGATAATCGTTGAAATAACAGTGAAAGCTGTTAAAGGTTTCTTTTGTGTAGATTGCATAGCTGTCTCCTTTCTTTAGTATTCTACGTCGTTTCCAAGTACTTTAAATTGAACAAAGCTTACGATAGCGATCATGACTGCCAAGAAGACACCGATGGTGTTGGCATAGCCGTATTCTGTCAATTGGAAGGCTTTTTCGTAAAGGTAGTACATAAGTGTACTTGTTGAGTAGTTTGGACCACCAGATGTCAACAACTGAATCAAGGCGAAACACTGGAATGAGTTGATTGTTGTAATGATTGCGATGTAAAGTGTTGTTGGAAGGAGGCTAGGCCATTTAATCTTCCAGAAAACTTGCAATTCAGTCGCACCATCAACCCGAGCTGCTTCTACCAATGAATTGTCGATATTTCCCATCGCTGCGATATAAAGGATAATCGGCTGACCAACAGATGTAGTCAAAAGGATAATCATAATCGCCATCAAAGCCCAGTTTTTATCTCCCAACCAAGAAATGTTCTGGCTGATGATGTGGCTTGACTTAAGGACAAAGTTTAGAATCCCTGATAGTGGGTCATAAATCCATTTCCAAACAACTGTTACGGCAACACTACCTGTTACAACAGGAAGGAAGAAGACGAAACGGTAGAAGGATCTGGCAATGGCATTTGATGATAGGTCTGAGATGCTACAAAGAGTGAGAATAGAACAACAACCGGTACAGATCCAATAACCAGAATCACGGTATTGATCAAAGACTTCATAAAGACAGGGTCTTTAAACATGCGAATGTAGTTGTCCAAGCCCACAAACTCAAATTTAGTCATTGAGTAGTTAAAGAAACTTGTGATGAATCCCATAATCATAGGAGCCAATACAAAGATGACAAAGAAGAATAATACTGGTGCTAGGAAAGCGTAGGAAATCACTGTTTCCCGCATGCGAATTTTATTGACTTTCACAGTCGGCACCTCTCTTTCACTAATAGAATATTTTGGATTTTATTGAACTGTTTTAAAATCAAAATGAAATTTTTTAAGATTCGCTTATGTAAGAACTTCATTTTAATTTCGTGACAGTTCCTACCATTTCAAACAAAATCCTCCCTTTTCTTACATAGACTATGCACAGGGAAAAGGGAGGAGTCAATCTGATTTAGTGCTTATTGTTTTGTAGCTTTTTTAATTGTTTCGTTAGCTTTTTCAGTGAAGGCTTTCAAAGCATCCGCTGGTTTTTTTCGTCACCATTTGATACAGATTGCAACATTGGGAACCAAAGTGTTCTCATTTCAGCAAAACCATTGATAGTGTTGTAGTATGGTGAGTAGTATTTAGTCCAACCACTGATTGTTTCCATACGTTTGTCTTCATAAAGTTTGCCAAATGATGTACGAACTGGGAAAGCACCTGTACGAACAACGTCTTTTGGACCCCATTCTTTGTCATCCGCGATGAATTGAACGAATTTCTTAGATGCTGCAACTTTCTTGTCGTCTTTGTTGTTGAATACTGCAAATCCATTTACAAGGTATTCAAGAGCTGGTTTACCTGAATCTGATGGGAATGGTACTTCTACCACTTCTACTTTACTTGCTTCCAAGAGTTTAGCTTGGATACCATTTTGAGATGGTGCCCAAAGGATTGTGTATGAAGTTTGACCGTTGGCAAAGTTTTGGATATCTGCTCCACCGTCAAATTGTGAACCATTGTTCAACAAACCGTCTTTAATCCAGCTAGCTGCTTTTTCAAGACCTTTGACGAATTTAGGATCATCAGTTGTATATTTTGTTACATCTTTATCTGTTACAGAACCGCCATAAAGGTTTGCAATGAAGGCACGTGTTCCTTGGTCTCCCCCTTGACCAGAACTGAACAATGAACCTGGTGTATATCCTTTATCTTTAAGCGCTTTCAAAACTTTTTCAAAATCATCAGTTGTCCAACCTTCTTTTACAAGGTTTGCAACTCCAGCTTCTTCCAACATTTTCTTGTTCATAGCCATGTAGAATGGTGCTGAACTGATTGGATACATGTAAGCTTTGTCTCCAGCTTTACTTGCTTGTACAATGTTTTCGTTGTTAACATCTTTGACGAATTCATCTGTGAAGAGATCATTCAACTCAGCCAATTTACCATTTTTACCGTATTGGATGATACGTCCTGGTGCGTCAAAAAGAGTACGTCTGGAGCTGTTCCTGCTTCGATAGCTGTTGTGATTTTTTCAGGACCTGACTTGAAGTCGATGGTTTCCAATTTCACTTTTACATCTGGATTTGCTTTTTCAAACGCTTCGATGATTGATTTTTCATATGTTCCAACACCGTCACCAGTTTTTTCTTGAGTGAAGACTGGGAATGCCCACCAAGTGATTTCTGTTTTTCCGCTATCGCTACCAGATTTTGCAGCATCTTTACTTCCGCCAGAATTACCACATGCAGCAAGGCCAAGAACCGCAGCACCCGCAAGTACTGTACAAGCTAGTTTTCTAAATTTCATTTGTATTCTCCTAATTGATAAGCGTATCCATATTGGATAATGAGTTCTTTGCGTTTGTATACGTTTTCATTTTATCCGACGCATCCACCACTCTCCTCTGTTTTGAGATTGTGTTATTTGAGACCAGCAACAAAGCGTTCTGTGATCTCTTTTGGTCTAGTAATAGCGCCACCAACAACAATACCTCGCACTCCATATCCTAGGATTTGTTTGGCTTGTTCTGGTGTATGAATTTTTCCTTCTGCAATGACATCTACACCAGCATCACAGAGTTTTTGATTAATTCAAAATCGGGACCATCCACTTTTGGACTGTAAGATGTGTATCCTGATAAGGTTGTTCCGACAAAGTCAATTCCTGCTTCAACGGCTGCCAATCCTTCCTCGAAAGTACTTGTATCAGCCATCAAAAGCTGGTTAGGATATTTTTCCTTAACCTGACGAATGAACTCTTGAATCTCCAAACCATCATAGCGTTCACGCTTGGTACAATCCAGAGCAATGACCTCTATATCAAGTTCTGCCAATTCATCAACTTCTTTCATAGTAGCAGTGATGAAGGGTTCTTGCGGTGGATAATCTCGTTTTATTATCCCAATGATTGGAAGGTTTGTAACCTCCTTGATTTCCTTGATATCGCGAACACTATTTGCTCGGATACCGACTGCTCCACCTTGCTCAGCCGCTTTGACCAGCAAGGGAATGACTCCTCCCGCTTCTGTATAGAGCGGTTCGTGAGGAAGGGCCTGACAAGAAACGATGATTCCATCTTTGATTTGTGCAATCAAGGCTTCTTTAGTAATCTGTGGCATCCTCTTTCCTCCTTTTCTTTGTTCTTATGAGTTCATTATATATTATTTTTAAAGCGCTTTCAATACTTTGTAGTAGAATAGATTTCAGTTTCAAAAGTATTTTATAGAACAGCTGTTTTTGAAAGTAGTTTCAGCTCTGTCTTATTTTCAATTTGCTTAGTATCTAAAATGATAAAAAGAGATAGCCATCTTTCAAATGGGCCATCTCTTTTATCATTAACGATGAGCTAAATTCATTTTATTCAAGACCTAGTCTAGTTTTCTTTTCGTTTCTTTCCTAATGTAAAGACAGATAAGAGACCTGCCACTAATCCTATAGAAATAAGGGTTGTGTTTTCTTTACTTCCAGTATTTGGTAGCTCGTTTTGTTTAGCCGCTGGTGCTTGATAAGTAGCATCTTTGTCCAAGAGATAACTTCTTAGCTGGACCTTCGTTTGCAGCTACTAAGACTGGTTTGGTTTCTCCCTTGTACTCTGGCACTTCATGGACTGCCGCCTCAGCGCCGTTGACACCTCCTTTATACTCAGGAAGGTCATTTGAAGCCGCTAAGACAAAATTAGCACCTCCCGTATATTCAGGAACATCATTTGAAGCTGCCAAGACAAAATTAGCACCTCCCGTATATTCAGGAACATCATTTGAAGCTGCCAAGACAAAATTAGCACCTCCGGTATATTCAGGAACCTCATTTGAAGCCGCCAAGACAAAGTTAGCACCTCCGGTATATTCAGGAACCTCATTTGAAGCTGCTAGAACTGCATTTACGCCTCCTGTGAATTCCGTTTTTTCTACTGTTGGAGCTGGTTCTTCTCCTACTGTTGCAAGAGAACCAGTATATTCAGGAACTTCTGCCGCAACTGCTCCTTCTTCGCCATTAACTCCACCCGTAAATTCTGGTTTTTCTACTGTTGGCGCTTCTTCTCCTGCTGTCGCTAATTGACCTGTATATTCAGGAACTTCTTCAGTTACTGCTCCTTCTTCACCATTAACTCCACCTATAAATTCTGGAACTTCATTTGTCGCAGCTTCGCTTCCATTTACACCATGAGTAATCTTAGAACCAACTACTGAAACAGGCAAATTATGCATACTTTCGATAGCTCCTTCTGCTAAGCCTGTAACTTTTTGACCAATATCCTCAGGATCTACTGTAAACAATAGAGTCTTTGTGTCATACTGCGTCATAAACGTAGCCGTCTTACCATTTGCAAGCTGTAAAGTTGGTGCTTGATTGACCAATACTTCTGAATCAAATTCCATGGCAATAATGCCTTGCCCCATATGAACTGCATGTGTAACTTTTGCTTCGGTTGGAGAAATCATATCCTTGCTTAAGAAATCCCAATTAAATTTCTTATAAGACAAGGTATATTCGTTTTGGTTGTTATCTGCATGCTCATAAAGCAATCCATATTCGCCATTCCCGAGATCTTGAATAGAATTGTAGGCAAACTTACCACTTTGAATAGGATTATGCTTAAGCCAAGTCAGCTCTCCATTTTCTTCGACACGGGCTAAGTGTACCAAACCGTTGAAACGTCCTGGCCCACCTGCATTACTAAGAACAATATACTCTTTTCCATCATGCATCGTATGAATAGCAGCCAATTGAACATAAACATCCTTGACATCCGCATAACGTTTTATATCATTTTCCCAAGTTACTCCACCATCTTTACTAGTAGCAACTTGAAGGTCCCCTGTCAAGCCACGCATGAAGAGCTTGAGATCTCCATTATTTAATTGTACAACAGAGGACTCGGTATTTTGAGCATAATAATTACTCATGGTACTTGAGTCAATCACAGTGCCATCAGTCAACGTACGATGGTCATTCACACCACCTCCCATATGCCAAGTCTTACCATGGTCATCTGAGTAGATAACCCGAGATGATTGAGAACCGTTTAAGTGGTTGGTCTGATTAGTTGTATAAGTAGGTACAATGATTCGACCTTTATGAGGTCCGGTATGAAGAGTAATTCCTGTTCCAGGCCCAACCCCTAAGAATTTCATCCAATCAGCTTTTACCATTGGGGTAATATCTTGAGGTGCTGACCAAGTCTTACCATCATCATCACTGTAAGACATCCATAGATAAGAATCCTTAGCAACTCTAAATGGAGACGTTTTATTGCTTGTGAAATAAATATTTCCTAATAGTTGATTCCCTTGATACAAATCACCCTTATCACTATAAGCTGGTTTAACTGGGTTTACAACAACACGATAATCGGTTGCTTTCCCATCTGGAGTATAAACTGTGCCATTTTCGCGTATTGTATAGGAACCTTCTTCGCCTTCTTTGTAGAGAATTTGGTAAGTTTTGCCATCGATTTGTTTATAGGCTTCTTCTCTTTGAGCAGCCATTCCAAAGATTCCTTTCCCTTCTGGGAACATATCATAGATAGAAAAAATTCGTTTTGTTGCAGGATCTTGAACCAAAACCATATCGATGTTCACTGGTGAACCGATTGATGGATCAGAGGCTTTTGGATTGTCTCGTAAATTTGTAATAGTTACTCGGTCACTCCATGTCTTCCCCTTATCCTCACTTCGTCTAACGACCATACCGATATCACCCCAGTCATATTGGTGTAAGCGGCGTTCGTCAGCACCAGCAATCAAGGTTCCTTTATCTGTCTTAAGCAGTGCAGGAATACGATAACTCTTGATACCATCTTTATTTGGTTTGTTATGCATACCACCTTCAAAGACATCTTGTTTTTCAGTAACTTTAGCCCCTTCTGGTAGCTTTTGCTCCAAATCAGATCTTTCAAATAATTGGCTACGTTTTTGAACTTCATCAGGAGTCAGTACTCGGTCATAGACACTTAAATTACGAACCTGTAGATTTGCTCCCCAAACTGAATTTCCTGCCCGATTTGTTGCACCAATTTGAGCATGTGTAATATCTGGCATATCCTTGATAAATTTACCAGACTTCACGCTAGTACGCGATAAAACACCGTTTACATAAAGTCTAACTTTTCCTTCTGGATTGTCTGCATTTGGTCTTTCTACAGTAAAGGTAACCGAATTCCACTGCCCAGGCTTAATTTTCAATGGAGCATCCGTATATTTATCATAAAATTGTGCTCCATTAGCATCACGCCCCTCTATTAAGGCTGTATTATTGAGAACAGCCATTGTGAAGTACTCATCTTTTTTCTTATCACTAGACACTGAAAATAGATTATAAAATGCTGGAGCTTTTGCATCTGGCTTAAATTCCATATGAATGGTCGCATTTTGAAGCTTCTTCAATGTATCTAATTCACTGGCTAAGTCTACACGCTGGCCATTTTTCGAATTGGTTTCAACATCTTCTTTTTCCACTACTGGAGTTGCATTTTCGATGTTTCTAGCATAATAATCTCGAGGAATCACGCCCTCTTCTTCTTTATCTTGGTCCTTGTTACTTGCTTCTGTAGTTGTAGAATCTCTTCCTGGTTTATCAGCAGGAGCTGGTGTATTTTCAGCTGCAGGTGTATTTGTTGGAGTGGTCGTCTCTGCTTCAGTAGTCTCATTTTTCTTCAGCTTATCCTGATCAACTTCCACACCATTGTCTTTCGCTGTTGCCAATTTTCCAGCTAATTCACTATCTAAATTTGCAAGACTGCCTGAAGAAGCTTCTTTTGGTAATTCTGATAAACCTTGATTATTATTTTCAGCAGCAGTTACAGTTGAATTTCCTTGTTCATTTGCCAATACAGGATTTACTCCAAACACTACTGCACCAATAGTTACAGAGGCTACACCCACTGCAAATTTACGAATGCCATATCTTTGTTTTCTATCAAAATTCTTCTGATTCATCTTTCTACCTTTCAATTTCACAAAAAAATAAAGCGCTTTCTTTTTGCTTTAAAACTCTTACTCCCCATCATAGGAAAACACAAGAAAGCAATTAATAAACGAGAGTTGCTCTCCTTCTCTCTTTCAACATTTAGCTAGCTGTAATCCAAACAGTAGCTCTTTCACTCCTTTCCTAGACACTTTTTCTTTATTATACAATAAAGTCATAGGTTTATCTCGAGCTTGCCATAGAATAGATTTTACTTTCAGAAATATTTCAATCTTTTAATATTTTTAAAAGTACTTTCAACATTTATAACAAAAAGAGAGCTACTGGGCTCTCTCATTCATCACTTTATATACTTAAAAGAAATCTCACTACCACATAGCCAATTGTAGACTTGATCATTGACAAGTACATTCATGGCTTCGTGGGCATACTCAGGCATGATGCGATAGGCTTTATCACAGGTCAGGCGGTTGTAAATCGCAAACTGGGTAATAGGATAGCAAACATCATCGTCCAAGCCCGTAATCATCTTAACCTCACCATTGATACGATGGGCAAGATTTTTCACATCGATATAGGCAAGGGTCGCCATAATCTCTTCCTCAGTTTCATGGAAGGGGTCGTGGAACTTGAAATAACGAAAAAGTTCGTCATACGCTTCACTTGTATTACCAATCTCAAGCACTCGTCTAAAGTCTGATAAGAAAGGATAGATGGCAACTGTTTTCTGAATCCGAGGATTGAGTGCTGCTGCAACTAGGGCTAAAGCCCCTCCTTGCGAGGCACCATAGCTAGAAAGACGCTTCCCATCAACCTGAGGCAGACTGGCAACAATTTCGACCAACTGGTAAATATCCAGATAAACATCCTTATAAAAGAGATGCTCCCGACCTTCCACAGCACCACGGATAATATGTCCCTTAACCGTATTTCCTAAAGGAGAACGCAAACCGTCCTGTGAATAACCTGACTGTCCCCGCACATCTATGGAAACAACACCGTAACCAGCCACAGTATAGGCCAGCATATCAGCCCAGTCCCAGCCACGTCCCATATAACCATGGAAATGGAAGATTAGAGGAACTTTTTCCTCACTCTTTGGAAGAACGACGCGCGCATAGACCTTACCTTCCTTGCTTCCTTCAAATGTTAACTCATAGCACTTGACTTGAGGAATGTGGAAATTTCTTTCCTCCAACTGATAAGCTGGAAGATTGGAAACTTTTTTCACTTCCCCATCCCAGAAAGCATCAAAGTCTTCTGGAACCTCATCCCGTCCTCTATAAGTCTTGATTTCTTCTAACAAAGCTGGATTTTTCATAACATACTCCTTTTTTTGTAATCGCTATCACCACTCTAGCATATCTAGAAAAGCAATGCAAGAAAGAAGGACAAATAGAAAGAGATTTTAGATTCTCTACTTTTAGGATGATGGGCTGAAAGTAGTTTTAGAAACAAAAAAAGAGCATTTCGCTCTTTCTTCTCCTATTCAGTCTTAGTTTTTTGCTTCTTTCTTTTGGAAAGTGGTTTGGTAATTTACTTTAATCGTTACTGTCATATGAGAGTCCTCGTTTCTTTTTGATGACTCTAGTATAAAGGGCAAACCTGAAAGCTAGCTTAAGATTTCCTTATAGAAAGCTTATACTCAATGAAAATCAAAGAGCAAACTAGGAAGCTAGCCGTAGGCAGTACTTGAGTACGGCAAGGCGAAGCTGACGTGGTTTGAATTTGATTTTCGAAGAGTATTAATCTAAATGTTCTTTCTTTTCCATATGAAGGGCAATCATGCGCCATTCTGGATCCTCTTGCCAAGCTTCTATCGAACTAATGTAGCTAGCAACCTTTCTGGCTTCTTCTAAAATTGGAAAATCTTCGATAATATCAGCTACTTGGAACTCTGGAAGTCCTGACTGTCTGGTTCCAAAAATCTCACCTGAACCACGCATTTTCAAATCTTCCTCAGCAAGAACAAATCCATTGGTCGTTTCTGTCATGATGCGCATGCGGTCTTTCCCAGAATCCGTCTTGGGATTGGCAACGAGAACAGCATAGGACTGCTTGTCTCCCCGACCGACACGACCTCTGAGCTGGTGAAGTTGGCTAAGCCCGAAGCGATCGGCATCCATGATAATCATAACGGTCGCATTTGGAACATTAACCCCAACCTCGATAACCGTTGTCGAAACTAGAATATCCGTTTTTCGCTCTTTGAACTCCTGCATAATCTGGTCTTTTTCGTCACTCTTCATCTTACCATGTAGAAGAGCCACCTCTGCCTTACCATCAAAATGAGCCGTCAATTCCTCTGATAAGGCAATGGCATTTTTCAGATCCAGAGCTTCTGATTCTTCAATCAAAGGAGAGATGACGTAAGCTTGAGAACCTTTTTGGATTTCCCCCTCTAACCAAGTCAAGACCTGAGGTAATTGCTCATGTTTGATCCAGCGAGTCACAATAGGCTTCCGTCCTGCTGGCATCTGATCAATAATGGAAACATCCATATCCCCAAATGCTGTGATGGCCAGCGTCCGTGGAATAGGAGTCGCTGTCATCATAAGTACATCTGGATTATCCCCTTTTTCCCGTAAAATACGCCTTTGCCCTACACCAAGCGGTGCTGCTCATCGATGATAATCAAGCCCAGACGAGCATAATCCACCCCATCCTGAATCAGAGCGTGGGTTCCAATAATCAAATCAGCCTCACCCTTGGCAATAGTCTCCAAGACTTCTCTCTTTTCTGCAGCTTTCAAGGAACCTGTCAAGAGAGCCAGTTTCAAGTCTGGAAAAAGGTTCTGTAAACTCTCAAAATGTTGCTCTGCAAGGATTTCTGTCGGTACCATGAGGGCGGACTGATAGCCAGCTGTCACCGCCGCAAACATGGCCAAGCCAGCGACTACCGTTTTTCCGCTCCCCACATCCCCTTGTAGGAGACGATTCATGTGGTGATCCGACTTCATGTCAGTTAAAATTTCCTGCAAACTCTTTTCCTGAGCTAGGGTCAGGGCAAAAGGCAGACTTTCTTTAACAGCCGTCACTTTTTCCTGAGACCAATTCAGAACCAAACCGCTTCCCTGAACTCTATTTTCAGACTTGAGGGTCTGCAATTGCATTTGGAAATAAAAGAGTTCCTCAAACTTGATACGGCGAAGGGCCTGCTTGTATTCTGCCAAATCCTTGGGGAATGCATGGCGCGGACTGCCTGACAACGGGACATGAGTTTGTATTTGTCCAGCAAAGACTGGGGCAGATTTTCCTCTATCAAGAGGTCCAGTCCCTGATCAAAGGCCATCTTGATAACCTTGACCAGACTGGCCTGACTGATTCCCTGAGCCAGACGATAGACAGGTTGGAGGTCATCTTCCACCTGAGCTAGGACCTTCATCCCTGTCAGACTAGCCTTGGCGCGGTCCCATTTTCCAAATACTGCCAGGGTTGCTCCCAACTCTATCTTATCAGCCAGATAGGGCTGGTTAAAGAAGTTCACGGCAAAAACGACTTCTCCCTGCTTGAGGCTAAAGCGCAGGCGATTGCGCTTGAAACCATAATACTGGACACTAGCAGGAGTCACGACTTGACCAGATAGGACCGCCTTCTCCCCGTCCTCTAGTTCCAATACTTGCTTGGTCTTGAAATCTTCATATCGGAAAGGAAAGTAGAGCAAGAGGTCTTGCAAATTTTCAATTCCTAGTTTGGCGTATTTTTCTGCTGACTTTGGTCCCACACCAGGTAAGACATGCAAGGGTTGATGTAGATTCATGCTCCACCTCCTTTCTTCTTTAATCATATTCTCTCGGAATGCGGTCGCTGAGAAGACAAACTACCTCATAGTTAATAGTCCCACGGTAGGCCGCTACCTGAGTAGCTGTGATTTCCTTGCCCCCGTTAGAACCAATCAAGGTTACTTTGGTTCCCAGTGGATAAAGCTTAGGCAGACGAATGGTGATTTGGTCCATAGAAACCCGCCCAACGATTGGGCAAGCTTGGCCATCTACCAAGACAGAGAAATTCTGCATGTCACGTGTCCAACCATCCGCATAGCCGATTGGCACAGTCGCGATGACTTGCTCGCTATCTGCCTGATAGGTGGCTCCGTAGCCCATGCAAGCTCCAGCTGGAACTGTCTTGACATGGACTAGAGCGGACTCCAAGGTCAAGGCTGGTGTCAAATCATAGGGCAAGTCCAAGACCTCTCCACTAGGATTCAGGCCATACATGGCATCTCCCATACGGACCGCATTGAAAATAGTCTCTGCATGCCAAAGAGTCGTTGCAGAATTGCTGGCATGAACCAGCTCTGGAAAACCTTTCATACTTTCCAAAATAGTTTTAAACCGTTCTAACTGGACATTAAAGTAGTCATCTGATTTCTCGTCTGCAGTAGCAAAGTGGGTAAATATTCCTTCAACACGAGCACCGTGTTGTTGGAGCAAGTCTTGAGCCTGCCCAGCTTCACTAGCCTCTCGAAAACCAATTCTTCCCATTCCTGAGTCAATCTTGAGATGGACTGTTAAACCTGCTAGGTTTTCCTCATTAGATAAGAGTGCTTGAATCCACTCCAGTCCAGCCACAGTCAAGGTGATGTCGTATTCTTTAGCAAGAGAAACGACTTCTAACTCAGAAACTCCTAAAATGAGGATTTTCTTGCTAACTCCAGCTTGCCTGAGTTCAATAGCTTCATCAATATTCGAAACGCAAAAACCATCTACATCATCTTGAATAGCCGTCGCAACAGCAACAGCCCCATGACCATAGGCATTGGCCTTAACCACAGCCCATTTGAGCGTTCCTTCAGGAATATGAGCCCCCATTTGCTTAATATTTTGTCGAATAGCTCCCAGATGAATCAGAGCTTTGGTTGGTCTATGTGGACTAGCTTTCATGATTTTCCTCCAAAATGACACTGGCTGTCACAAACTGATTGGTATGACTGATAGACAGCCAAATCTTTCCTGAAAATGGTGACTGACTAAAATAAGGCGCCCCGCGTTCATTGTTCAAGACTTCCAAATCCTGAAAACCGAGCTTGCCAATGCCCGTTCCCATAGCCTTGGAAAAGGCTTCTTTAGCCGACCAGCGACCAGCCAAATATTCAATCTGCCTGCGCCCTTTGAGACTGGTGAAGCGCTCCATTTCCTTAGCGGTCAGCACGCGCTTAGCAAATCCTTCATGTCGTGTAACCGCGCTTTCTATCGAAGCCAATTCTTCGATGTCAATTCCGTGTCCAACTATCATTCTCATCAAAAGGAGTTGAGATTCCCCAACTCCATCCTTTTCACTTATTTTGTCAAGGTAGCATAAATCTCTTCTACCAAAGTCTCTGTATTTTCCCAACCTAAGCAAGGGTCGGTAATAGAGCAACCAAAGACCTCTGGTTGGTTTTGACGACCATCTGCCAGGTAAGATTCAATCATAAAACCTCGAACTGTCTTTTTAATCTTCTCATTCCAATCACGATTTTGCAAGGTCTGACGAACAATTCGAATCTGCTCCATATATTGCTTGCCAGAATTATCATGGTTGGTGTCAATGAGAATAAAGGGATTTTCAAGCCCCATGGCTTCATAGCGTTCAATGGCATTTAGCAAAGTTTCATAGTAAAAGTTAGGCTCATTTTTCCCATATTCATTAACTGCACCACGAAGGATGACATGAGCCAAGGGATTTCCTGAAGTCTCAACTTCTTGACCATGATAAAGGAAGGTCTGTTTATTTTGAGCTGCATAGATGCCATTAAACATAACACCAAGATTTCCAGAGGTTGGATTTTTCATCCCGACTGGTGCATCAATCCCTGAGGCCACAAAGCGGTGCTCTTGGTCTTCAACAGAACGAGCCCCAACAGCATGGTAGCTGACCAAATCATCTACCAAGACCAGATTTGACGGATAAAGCATCTCATCTGCCGTTGTCAAACCTGTCTCTGTAATCACGCGGTAGTGCAACTGACGCACAGCCTGCAAACCGTTAATCAGGCTTGGAGCCTTAGAAGTATCTGGTTGGTGAACCAAACCTTTATAGCCGTCTCCGTTGGTACGAGGTTTAGCTGTATAAACACGCATAACCATGAAAATCTTGTCCGCCACCTTCTTCTGCAAGGCAGATAAACGGCGAGCATATTCCAAGACAGCTTCTTCATTATCAGAAGAGCAAGGACCAATCACCAAAAGGATACGGTCATCTTCTCCTGAAATAATGTCTGCCAATTCTCTATCACGGCGCTCCTTTAGTCGCAAGGCTTCCGCAGACAATTGGGTTTCTGCCTTGATTGCTTCAATATCGATTTCTTGACCTTTTTCAATAAATGCCATACTATTCTCCTAGCGTTTGGTAGATTTCTCTGACAAGGGCTTCCGTATTTTCCCAGCCTAGGCAAGGGTCTGTGATAGACTTGCCAAATACTTCCGGTTCGTTTTGACGGCCGTCTTCTAGATAAGACTCAATCATAAAGCCACGAACGTACTGCTTGATTTTTTCATTCCAATCACGATTAATCAATGTCTGGCGGACAATTCGAATCTGATCCATGTATTGCTTACCAGAGTTGTCATGATTGGTATCCACAATGATAAAAGGATTTTCCAAGCCCATTTTCTCATACTGGGCAATGGTATCCATCAAATTATCATAGTAGTAGTTAGGAATATTCTTACCATACTCATTGATTGCTCCACGAAGAATGGCGTGCGAAAGAGGATTACCAGTTGTTTCCACTTCTTTTCCTAGGAAAAGGAAGCTTTGTTTATTTTGAGCAGCATAAATTCCATTAAACATAACATTGAGATTTCCAGAGGTTGGATTTTTAAACCCAGTCGCGAAATCTGCCCCACTTGCCACGAAGCGGTGTTGCTGGTCTTCAACCGAACGGGCACCGACCGCCATGTAAGAAATCAAATCATCTACTAGCGGAAGATTTTCAGGATAAAGCATTTCGTCAGCTGTTGTCATACCTGTTTCCGTGATGACACGATAATGAAGATGGCGCACGGCTTTGATTCCGTTGATGAGGCTAGGTGCTTCTGTCGCGTTGGGCTGGTGAATCAAGCCCTTATAACCATCTCCGTTGGTACGAGGTTTGGCAGTATAAACACGCATAACCATAAAGATACGGTCTGCTACTTCTTCTTGTAGAGCTGCCAAACGCTTAGCGTACTCAAGAACAGCTTCTTCATTGTCAGATGAGCATGGCCCGATTACCAAGAGAATCCGCTGGTCTTCTCCACGTATAATGGCTTCTAGCTCTTGATCGCGCTGTGATTTTCTCTCCAAAGCTTGGCCTTCCAATTTTGATAAGGCACGAACTTCTTCAATATTAATTTTAGGACTTTTTGCTGTAAATACCATAACTCATCTCCTTATAAAGCAAACGGATACCAAGTAAAAATTTACTTTTCACAAGGTATCCGCCTCTAAACTATCTCATTTTATTGTCTTTTTACCGTGACAGTTTTTAAACTTCTTACCAGAACCACATGGGCAAAGTTCATTCCGTCCAATCTGACTCAAATCCAAATCTTCTGGGATATTTGCTTGGTGGGCAGCGATATTGCGAGTCGCTGTTGTACTGATATGGTGTTCTGCTTGTGGTCTTTCTTGTTCATGAATTTGTGCTTTCATCATCAAACGTGTCACATCAAACTCGATCGAACCAATCATATCATTAAACATACGGAAACCTTCTGCCTGATACTCAACAACAGGGTTGTTTTGAGCATAGCCACGAAGTCCAACCGCGTTACGCAATTGATCAAGGGCGTCGATATGATCTGTCCACTTGTTATCTACCACTCGTAGAATCAAAACTTTTTGGAATTCTTTAACTGCTTCTTCATCTCGTAGTTTTGAAACTTGACTATCGTAAACCTTCAAGGCACGTTGGAAGAGCTCTTCTTTGATAGCCTTATCAGACAAGCCTGACAAATCTTCCATCGTAATAGAATCTTCTGGAAGCAAGTTGTACTTAGCAAAGTTCAAAATTGCCTCTAGTTTTTCATCTTGTTTGGCACGCGCATGACCATCAACGACACGACCAATAGTGCGTTTGATCATTGAGTGAATTTCAGGCGCCAAGTCACGGTCTGCAGTGATAACATCGTAACGTTGAGCGTAGATAATCTCACGTTGTTCACGCATGACATCGTCATACTGAAGGACTTGTTTACGGGTATCGTAGTTATTTCCTTCGACACGTTTTTGTGCCGCTTCAACCTGACGTGTCAACATACGAGACTCAATCGCCTCTTCAGACATGTTGAGACGTTCAAAGATTCCCTTCAAGCGTTCAGAACCAAAACGTTTCATCAAAGTCATCTTCAAGAGATAGGTAGAATTGTGACTCACCTGGGTCTCCCTGACGACCTGAACGTCCACGAAGCTGGTTGTCGATACGACGGCTTTCATGACGTTCTGTACCAATAACACAAAGTCCTCCAAGTTCACGAACTCCTTCACCAAGCTTGATGTCGGTACCACGACCGGCCATGTTGGTTGCGATGGTAACAGCACCACGTTGACCAGCATTCATGATGATTTGGGCTTCTTTATAGTGGTTTTTGGCATTCAAGACTTCGTGAGGAACACCAGCTGCGACCAATTTCTTAGAAATGTAGTCACTGGTTTCAACCGCAACTGTACCAACCAAGACAGGCTGACCTTTTTGGTAACGAGCCTTAACGTCTTTAACAACGGCCTTAAACTTAGCTTCAATGCTAGCAAAAAGCAAGTCTGGATGGTCAATACGCTGAACTGGACGGTTTGTTGGGATTGGAATAACACGAATGTTGTAAATTTCACGGAATTCTTCCTCCTCGGTCTTACCTGTACCCGTCATACCAGACAATTTCTTGTACATACGGAAAAGGTTTTGGTAAGTGATTGAGGCAGATGTCTTGGTTTCATCCTGGATTGGCACACCTTCTTTGGCTTCAATGGCTTGGTGCAATCCATCAGAATAACGACGACCTTCCATGGTACGACCTGTAAATTGGTCGACGATCAAGATTTCTTGCTCTTCGCTCACCACATAATCAATATCGAGAAGCATGATGTAGTTGGCACGAAGGGCGTTATCGATAAAGTGAGTCAGAGCTACGTTTTCGATGTCATAAAGGTTTTCAAGCTTGAAGTAGCTTTCAGCCTTGTCAATCCCTGAATCAGACAAACCAATAGTCTTAGACTGCACATCAATGATGTAGTCGTCTTTGTCCAACGATTTTACATAGTGGTCTGCCATGTGGTAGAGCTGACTGGTTTCAACTGCATTAGCACCTGATACAATCAAAGGTGTACGGGCCTCGTCAATCAAGATAGAGTCAACCTCATCGACCAAGGCATAGTTAAGCGGACGTTGTACCATGTTTCAGCGCGAACGACCATGTTATCACGAAGGTAGTCAAATCCGATTTCTGAGTTGGTTGAGTAGGTAATATCACACTCATAGGCTTCTTTTTTCTCCATTGGAGATTTGGCAGCCAAGTTAATCCCTACTGACAAGCCAAGCCATGAGTACAATTCACCCATCTCAGTCGCGTCACGTTCTGACAGGTATTCGTTAACCGTAACTACGTGGACCCCTTTACCTGAAAGGGCATTGAGGTATACTGGCATGGTCGCAGTCAAGGTTTTTCCTTCCCCTGTACGCATCTCTGGCACGTCACCATGGTGAAGAACGATTCCCCCCATGACCTGAACCTTATATGGGAAGAGACCTAGGACACGTTTAGCACCTTCACGGACAACCGCAAAAGCTTCATAAAGCAATGAATCCAGTGATTCTCCATTTTGATAACGTTCTTTAAATTCAACTGTTTTTGCTTTTAGTTGGTCATCGGTCAAAGCAGCCATTTGGTCTTCGTATTTGAAAACCTTGTCAGCCATCTTTTCCAGACGACGGATTTCTCCTTTATCATTTTCGATAATTGTTTTTAAAATATTAGCCATGTTTTTCCTTACTTTAAATTCCGAATATTTTAGAATGTTCTTTTAATTTTAGCACAATTACTGATTATTTTCAAGGAAGAATCCCCATTTTGAAAAGGAAAAAGAGGCTAGTTTCCAAGCTAACCTCTCTGACTTTTATGATACTTTAATTGCCAAAAATCGGCAAAATAGCAAACAGAATAAATAGGTTAATCCAAAGAGAAAGACAACAGATAAGTCCAAAAACAAAGAGACTGACTTTCTTGGACAGCAAGGCCATCAAAATGGACAGAATGCCAAAAACTAGCAAGACTTTCTGTATGCTGAAGAGGTCAATCTTTCCCCCCAGAATCGGACTGCCCCAAGGAAGAAAGAAGAAAGCAATCCAGATCAACAGAACTAAACCAATATAGACCTTAGAATAGCGTGTAATAAATGATTTTAGATGTGCCATAAGCCACCTCCTATCAAATAAAAAAACCATATAAATCAATGCCTTCCACCCTTAGACTTCCCTAGTTCCCGTCTCAAGCGAAACATTTTTTTGAAACAGGAATAAGTTAACCAATTCAGACCAATAGCTAGCATAATAAAAAGAAACCAAATGCCCCAAAACTTGATATCTGTCACATTTCTCAAGACGATATTGAAAAACAGAACTGAAAACAACTGTCCAAGCAAGGCTAAAAAAAGAGCATAGAGGGGGATGTAAAATCCAGTAAAAAAATAGTAGAAGATTGGGGAAAAAAATTTTACTATTTCTGTTAGCCTTTGTCAATCCAGTTAGAAAAAAATAAAAAAGTAAGGTATAAAAATGAAAGAATTTAAACAAATGTTTCATCATCGACACCTCTTTTTTGATAGCGTTTTCTTCAACTTCATTCTATCAAAAAAATCTGGAAATGTCATTCCAGATTCTACTTTTTTATTTACGTTTTCTTGCGATGAGATGGATCGGTGTTCCTTCAAAGACAAAGGCCTTGCGGATTTGATTTTCCAAGAAACGCAGGTAAGAAAAGTGCATAAGTTCTTCTTCGTTGACAAAGATAACAAAGGTTGGTGGTTTGGTTGCCACTTGGGTCGCATAGAAAATCTTGAGGCGTTTCCCTTTGTCTGTTGGTGTTGGGTTGATAGCAATAGCATCCATAATCACATCGTTCAAGACAGCTGATGGGATACGGGTATTTTGACTTTCGCTGATTTGCTTGATCATCTCAGGCAGTTTGTGGAGACGTTGCTTGGTCAAAGCTGATACAAAGATAATCGGTGCGTAAGGTAGGTATTGGAACTGCTCACGGATATCTTCTTCCCAGTTTTTCATAGTGTGGTTGTCTTTTTCAAGTGTATCCCACTTATTGACCACGATAATCATTCCTTTACCAGCTTCATGGGCAAATCCTGCGATACGCTTGTCGTATTCACGAATCCCTTCTTCCGCATTGATAACCATCAAGACCACATCTGAACGGTCAATGGCACGCATGGCACGCATGACAGAGTATTTCTCGGTATTTTCATAAACCTTACCAGACTTACGCATACCAGCTGTATCAATCATGGTAAACTCTTGACCATCTGTATCTGTAAAGTGGGTATCAATGGCGTCACGAGTTGTTCCAGCAACGGGACTGGCAATGACACGGTCTTCTCCCAAGATAGCATTGATCAAGCTTGATTTTCCAACGTTTGGACGACCAATCAAGCTAAACTTAATCACATCTGGATTTTCTTCTTCATATTCATTTGGAAGATTTTCTACGATGGCATCTAGCACATCCCCTGTACCGATACCATGGACAGATGAGATAGGCAGTGGTTCACCCAAACCGAGGGCATAGAAATCATAGATATCGTTTCGCATCTCAGGGTTGTCCACCTTGTTAACCGCGAGGATAACTGGTTTGTGGGTCTTATAAAGTTTACGGGCTACGTATTCGTCTGCATCGGTAATCCCTTCCTTACCAGACACGACAAAGACGATAACATCTGCTTCTTCCATGGCAATTTCTGCCTGGTGCTTGATTTGTTCCATGAAAGGAGCATCGACATCATCGATTCCTCCTGTATCAATCATGCTAAACGAACGATTGAGCCACTCACCCGTCGCATAGATACGGTCACGTGTCACTCCTTCGACATCTTCTACAATGGAGATTCGCTCACCAGCGATCCGATTAAATAGGGTTGATTTCCCAACATTGGGACGTCCTACAATGGCAATAGTTGGTAGGGCCATAATTTCTCACTTTCTACAATAACTTCTTCTGTTCAAGATTTTTTCTAGTTGAGCTTGGTTCAGCTTGACCAAACTGTTCTGCTAGGCGCTGACTCCAGCTTGTGGTCGCACGCGCCCCAGCATAGTCCGCCTGTACACGGTCATAAGACTCAATCACATCAACTGTTTGTTCCTGATATTCTTCCTCAAAAACCACCTGATGCAATGGCAAGCGAGGTTTGACTTCGTGTTCTTCATTTGGTAAACCTAGTGCCATCCCAAAGACAGGATAGGTGTAGTCAGGCAGGTTAAAGAGCTCTGCCACTTCTTCTGACTTGTATCGAACCAAACCAATAATCACACCACCATAGCCCAAGCTTTCAGCTGCCAGCAGGGCATTTTGACCAGCAAGAGCTGCATCGACCGAACTAATCAAGAGACCTTCCACACCTTGGGGTTGGAATGAATCAGTATGAAGCTGGGCTCCCTTTTCCGCTCGGTTCAAATCTCCGACAAAGAGAAGAAAAACAGCAGACTGGCGAATGGCTTCTTGAGGCACCAATTCATACAAGGCATCTTTCTTTTCTTGACTTCGCACCACAATCACAGAGTAGGATTGGAAATTCTTCCAAGACGAAGCCATCTGGGCTGCTGTCAAGATTTCAGTCAAGTCCTCCTGAGGAAGGGCTTGCTCCTTAAATCTGCGCACTGAAGTGTGAGCCTTCATTAATTTGATTGTTTCTGTCATCGACGGTTTACTCCTTCTAAACGAGTCTCCTCAGCCAAATAACGGATGCGTTCCATGACGCGTCTGGCTTCCCAGGTTTCGTCATTTCCATGTTTCCCTTTAGCGAAATGCAGCTCCAATTCTTCAAAGTTGAAGTTGGAGGTGAAAAAGGTCGGTAAATTTTCCTGCATCCGATATTGGAGAATGACCTGCAGGATTTCGTCACGCACCCAAGCTGTTGATTGCTCGGCACCAATATCATCTAAAAATCAGGACTTCAGAAAGCTTTAATCTCATCCACCAAGGTCTTGACATTACCATCACCGATAGCATTTTTTTGACATCAATGACAAAAGCTAGGATAGTGGAGGAGAGTGGATGAAACACCACGTTTTTTTCTGATAAATCATGGGCTAAGGCAGCCACCATGAAACTTTTTACCCACACCAAAGTCTCCATATAAGTAAAGACCTTTTCGAATAGCTGGATATTGCTCCACGAAAGGCTAATAGCTTTTCCAAAAAAACTGGCAAGCGACCCAAATCATCCAAGTCTACTTGAGCCAAACTAGCTTTCCTGAGACTGGCTGGCAGATTGATTAACTTGAGACGGTTCTTAATAGCCGCTTCTTTTTCAGCCGCGATTAGTTCAGGAGTTTCTTCATAAGAAACATCCGCATAGCCGTGATTCATGACCAAAATTGGTTTGTAGCCTTTGGCAATATAATCCGTATCACCACGAAGAAACTTGTCACGCTCGGTGATGTACTGATTAAACTTGGAGATACTGCGATTTAATTCCTCTGGAGTCAGGGATTCTTGCTGGATAAAGGCCGCAACATCAGGATCCTTCATGATTTTCTGGACCAAATCTTGATAATGAAAACGGCTAGGTTGACGTTTGAGTACGTCTCCGACACTTTCCATCTAATCTCCTCCTTTTTCTAATCGAGCTAATAGTTCTTGTTTCTTACGTTCTAGTTCCAGACGAGTTTCCTCGCTGGTTTCATTCTTATAATCTGGATTGCTCCACTTGGGTACATTGGACTTGGTAGGACTCGGTTTACTAGTCTTTTGAGCCTGGCTCTTCTGCCCTCGCTCACGGATTCGCATGACTGCTTCTTCTGCCGAATGAATCTTTTGATAGGCATAGTCATTGGCTACCTTCATGGCATATTTCTCATTGATATTTGCCGAATCCACCTTATTAAAGGTCAATAAGAGAATGATATTGATGACTTCGTCCAGCAAGCCCAAGCCAGCCATCTGTTGCAAGAGTTCTCTTTCTGTTTGGGTAATAGTCCCTTGCGTGTTTGCTTGATTTCTGCCAAGAACTGCAGGGCAGTTTTACTTTTGGCTTCTTTGATAATGGTTGCTTCCTTAAGGGACTAAAGTCAGAGGAAACAGGTTTTTGAGCGATTTTTTCCCGCATGCGTTTGGTTGAAATAACCTGGGAAACAGCTGTTGACTTAGCCAATTGATAGGTCTCAAACCAAGTCCATTTCTTCTCCTCGGCAATGGCAAAGAGGTTTAAGACATCGGACTGCTCATCCGCAAAAGCGAAGCCCATCTCGAGCCATAAGCTGACGAAAATGGTCCAAGTCAAAATCGTTGGCCACTTTCTTCTTGAGACCAAGGTCTTCTTGACTTCCCAGTTCTGCCAAAGTCTGGAAAGACTTGATTGAGTGAGACAGGTATTTCTTCTCCCTCAGCACTTTCAACTTTTAAATCCTCCACAGCTGCATCGCCAATCTTTTTCTCCAAAAGTCTGCGATAAACAGGATGTTCCAAGAAGTCCTGACTAGATAGAGGAGCATGGAGGGCTAGCTGATAAACATCCCCCTTTTGATAGAGGGTTAAGAGATTAAAAGCAGATAGGATTTTCAGGGATTTTAGCAGTCTATCCATTCCAAAGTTAAGATGGTTGAGAATACTTGAAAAGAGGTATTCCTTTCTGCCATTATCCCAAAAACTAATCGTATAAAGATAAAGGCTCAGTGCCTCCTGACCGATAATCGGGAGGTAGCACTGTACCAGAGATGAGGTATCTTGCGACACCCGATTATTCTTTAGATAAGAAAAACGGTCAATTGGCTTCATTTATCTTTCCTTTTTCTTTTTAGAGGACTGGGTGATTTGTTGGAGCAAGCTCTCTAACTCACTGACATCCTTAAAACTACGATAGACACTGGCAAAACGTACATAGGTAATCTCGTCCAGTTCAGCCAACTCCTCCATGACGAGTGAACCAATGTCCTCACTTTGAATTTCATTTTCATTTCGACCACGGAGTTTCTGTTCGATACGATTGACTACCATGTTGATTTCATCACTTGACACAGGACGTTTCTGGGCTGAGCGGATAATCCCATTAAAGATTTTATCTCTGGAGAATTGTTCCCGTGTGCCATCTTTTTTAACAACCACTAAGGTTCTTTCTTCTACCCGTTCGTAGGTTGTAAAACGGTGCTGGCATTCATCGCACTCACGTCTTCTACGAATAGTGTTCCCTTCTTCTGCTTGGCGACTATCGATAACACTTGACTTGGTAGCCCCACATTTTTGGACAACGCATCCTTTCCCTCCTTATCGTTTTCTTTTCATTATACCATTTTTTTAAACGATTCCCAAAAACAATTCTTCTTTTTTTGCTTGACAAGTTTTTTGGTTTTTGTTGTATTATTTAATTAAGACAAAAGGATAAAAGAAAGGAGACCAAGATGTCCTGGACATTTGACAACAAAAAAACCCATCTATCTACAGATTATGGAGAAAATCAAGCTTCAGATTGTTTCCCATACACTGGAACCCAATCAACAACTTCCAACCGTGAGAGAGTTAGCTAGCGAGGCTGGTGTCAATCCAAACACCATCCAAAAGAGCCTTGTCAGACCTTGAACGAGAAGGATTTGTCTACAGCAAGCGAACAACTGGACGATTTGTGACTGAGGATAAGGAGCTAATCGCCCAATCACGCAAACAATTATCGGAAGAAGAATTGGAACACTTCGTTTCCTCCATGACCCATTTTGGCTATGAAAAAGAAGAACTACCAGGCGTAGTCGGCGATTATATTAAAGGAGTTTAAGCCTATGTCATTACTAGCATTTGAAAATGTATCCAAATCTTATGGAGCAACCCCAGCCCTTGAAAATGTTTCTCTTGACATCCCAGCTGGAAAAATTGTTGGTCTCCTTGGACCAAACGGCTCAGGGAAAACAACCTTGATTAAACTAATCAATGGCCTCTTGCAACCAGACCAAGGACGCGTCCTTATCAACGACATGGACCCAAGCCCAGCAACCAAGGCTATCGTAGCTTATTTGCCGGATACGACCTATCTCAATGAGCAAATGAAGGTCAAAGAAGCCCTAACCTACTTCAAGACCTTCTATAAAGATTTCAATCTTGAACGCGCCCATCATCTACTTGCTGACCTGGGTATTGATGAAAATAGCCGTCTCAAGAAACTATCAAAAGGAAACAAAGAAAAGGTACAACTGATTTTGGTTATGAGCCGTGATGCTCGTCTCTATGTTCTGGACGAACCCATTGGTGGAGTGGATCCAGCAGCCCGTGAGTATATCCTCAATACTATTATCAACAACTACTCCCCAACTTCTACCGTTTTGATTTCTACCCACTTGATTTCTGATATCGAGCCAATCTTGGATGAAATTGTCTTCCTCAAAGACGGAAAGTCGTCCGTCAAGGAAATGTAGATGATATTCGCTATGAGTCAGGTGAATCCATTGACCAACTCTTCCGTCAGGAATTTAAGGCCTAAGCAAAGGAGATTATTATGTTTTGGAATTTAGTTCGCTACGAATTTAAAAATGTTAACAAGTGGTATTTAGCTCTCTATGCTGCTGTTCTCTTCCTCTCTGTTCTTATTGGAATTCAGACACAATCCTTAATAAAATTACCTGAAAAAAATCTATCTGTTCTACTTGTTTTTCTATCTACTGTCTTTGGTGGTTTGATGGTTACACTTGTGATTTCAACTATCTTCTTGATTATTAAACGATTCAAAGGAAGTGTCTATGACCGACAAGGCTATCTGACTTTAACCTTGCCAGTTTCTGAACACCATATCATCACAGCCAAACTAATCGGTGCCTTTATCTGGTCGTTGATTAGCACTGCTGTCTTACTCCTATGTGTCTATATTATCTTATTGTCAACAAATTCTGATGAAGTTCAACTTTCTACTCTTCTCTCATTTGTTGGAGAACATTTTACCGGCTTTAGTCTTACTGTCTTATCCTTCCTACTAAATACCATTTCAGGAATCCTCTGCATCTACTTGGCCATTTCCATTGGACAACTATTCAATGAATACCGTACAGCACTCGCTGTTGCAGCCTACATTGGTATCCAAATCGTCATTGGAATTATAGAAGTCTTCTTCAATACCAGTACTAACTTCTATATCAATTCACTTGCAGGATTTAATGATAATTTCTATATGGGAGCAAGCATAGGCATTGTTGAAGAACTCATTTTCATAGCTATCTTTTACCTCGGAACCTACTACATCTTGAGAAACAAGGTTAATTTGCAATAGTTTCATAATCAAAAAGGATAACATCTCATCGCAGAGAGGCTATCCTTTTTCTTTTATCTCATTTTCTGTCTAACTTTATCTTACAGACGGATCATTCTAACCAATTAATACTCTTCGAAAATCAAATTTAAACTACGTCAGCTTCACCTTTCCGTATATATGTTACTGACTTCGTCAGTTCTATCTACAACCTCAAAACACTGTTTTGAGCAACCTGCGGCTAGCTTCCTAGTTTGCTCTTTGATTTTCATTGAGTATAAATAACAAAATCTGATTTAAAGGTCTTGTTTAATTTCTCTATTGTGTCACTATCATTATATTCCTTACATATTCTCAAAGCTTTGGAACATTCTTTTTTACCTAACTCTACTTGATTCTGTTTTTATGAGATAAATACCTTTTTAAAAAAAGCAAATAATTCTTTTCAAAAATAATATCCTTGTCTAGTAAGTAAATTTTCTAAATCATCTATAAAAAAATTGAGCGCTATCTAACAAATTATTTTTTTTAATAATAATTCTAAATTAAATAAATATAAAGGAATTACTCTATGTGTTCCCATATCTGTTTTTAAAAAATGTCGTGTTTTTCTTGATTACCACTCTATATAGTAAACTTATGGTTTTAGTGTTCATAAAAAACACCGAATGATAAAAAATTTTTAGTTCATACTCCATCCAAGTATCTACCGAAAGCAAATACTTTGATTATCTCATTGCATTTAGATGTATTATAAGGAAGATTTGCAAGCCGATTAATCTGTTGTTCAGCAATCAATTTTTATGTGAAAAATTGCATAAACTTTTTCCCCTGCTTTTTGTTTTAACTCTATTTTTATCCACTAATTCTTGAAGTAGAAATATATCTGAAGAGTTCACAGCATGTTCTAATTCTTCAAAAAAACATTCTTTTTTTGGAATAATAGCAATGAACTAATTCTTCAAATTCCGACAAATGATATTCCCCAGACGATTTAACAAAAATGTAAAAAATGATCAATAGATAATTTTGTAATGCCATTTTCGAAACGAGAAATGGTTGACTCACTAATCTTATCACAAGCTAAATCTTTAAGACGAAAATTTTTTGAAATACGAATATCCTTTAAAACTGCTCCAAAATTTTCCATACTATTCCTCTTCCATTTCTGCAAAAAAATAAAACCTGTTTTTTTTTATTTATGATATGATTATATCAAAAATAAAAAAGAAAGGACAATCATATCATGAAAAAAAATGTTATTGTCAGCAGTTTCTTTACTTAGCCCAGTGTCAACACTAGCAGTAAATAGTCCAGTTTCTGCTCAAGAATCTATCTTTCTCAAGGCTTATAGTCACTCTAATGGTAGTTGGGTTCAATCGAATGGTTGTTGGTGGTATAAACATTCTAACGGTTCTTACACTAGAAACGGATGGGAAAAAATAAATGGTACTTGGTACTATTTTGATAGTAAGGGTTGGATGAAGACAGGTTGGCACAATATTGGAGATGATACTTATTTCTTTGCTAGTAGTGGAGCAAGACAAACGATTAATCGTCGTGCTTTAGTTCTTGGTGAAACATCAACGAGAGCAGTACCTATCGAAGATGTTAATGCTATGGAAAAGGGGTTCAGTAACCAAAACTTTAGTAAAGTTGTTCGATTCCCAGATAAAACTAAGTCCGAGATTATTGCAAAAATGCAAGAACTTTTCAAATCTTCTAGCGAAAGCGATGTGAACTACCTTTACCGTACTTGTCATGGTGGAGAAAATGGAAAGATATCCATCTTGGTAGCGATAGTCAGACATTTTCAGGCTGGGAATTAGCATCTATACTGAAACAATATAAAGGTAAGTTTGTGGTTATGCTGGATTGTTGCTATTCAGGAAAAATTATAAATGCAGGTGAATCAGATGAAAAGGTTGCCTCCAAGTCTGAAGAAAAATTTGATGAACAAGCATTTTTGGCAGGATTTTCAACAGGATATCTAGCAAGCAAGAATGGTGAAATGCTTGATTCTAAATTCCTCGTACTATGTGCCTCTTGGAAAGGTGAAAAATCGTATAGTTTAGTCGGAATAGGTAGTCTTGCCACCAGATACTGGGCAATGGGTACAGGTTGGGATTCACTTCAAAATAGAATGATTTCGCCTATGGCAGACACCAATACTAACGGAAAAATCACTTTAGAGGAACTGTATCAATACTCTTATCCTCTAGTCCTTGAAGCTGCATCAAGCAGTAATAAGGAGCAACATGTATCAGTTTATCCTAAAAACAGTCAATTTGTTTTATTCCAAAAATAAGGAGTTAAGAAAATGAAAGTATCAAAAAAAATCACATTATTTGGTTTGTCTCTAGCTGGTCTAGCCTTACTGGCTTTCCCTCATTCAGGAAAGGCATTTGAGCTTAAAGAAGTTTGGCATGTTAAAGGAGGAGTTGTGTATCAAGATGACAAAATTCTTCGATTTAACAATGGCAATAGCGTAGATATCAAAGTCTTGGATTTGCCAAAAACTGAGAAAATCGAGTGGACGGTCAGTCTCAATGGTCAAGATCAAACTGTCAATTTCCTAAGTCAAGAAGTGGATAGATCCATCGGAGAAGAAGGACGTTACCTGAATTTCTATGTACCTTATGGCTATAGAGGAGATATCAAGGTAGAAGCCAAAAGCGGAAATGAAGTAAAAACCTGGTCCACTAAAGTGGTAGATGACGTATATAATGGTGGAAAGAGTGGCTACTACCAGATTAAAGAATCAAATGATCAATACACCTACCTTGATACTAAATGGGACTATCAAACCAAGACCTACACTGCTACCTTACCAGAGACTCTCAATGGTCAAAAAGTCTATGCTTGGGCAGAGGAGTATGGTAGTATTAAACTTGTAAAACCAGGTGCTATCAGTCATAAATATGATGATGGAGGAGTCTTCAGAGAACTTTATCCGATTGTAAAATCAGAAAGCTGGCTAAATCTAAAAAATAATCAAGGTGAAAAGTGGTACTATCAAAAACAAGGTCAATTGGTTCAAAATGCTTGGGTTAAGGACAAGGGAACTTGGTACTTTATGAATGATAAAGGAGTTATGTTTAATCAAACATGGCTATACCAAGGTGGTAGCTGGTATGCCTTTAAATCATCAGGAGCTATGATTTCAGCTGATTGGTTATATGATAACGGCTCTTGGTATTACCTAAAAGACTCAGGTTCAATGGCAACAGGTTGGCTTAAAGATGGTGGCTCTTGGTATTACCTAAACAATTCAGGTTCAATGGCAACAGGCTGGGTGAAAGATAGCGGCTCTTGGTACTACCTCAAAAGACTCAGGTGCTATGGCGACTGGTTGGGTCAAAGATGGCGGTCAATGGTACTATCTTGATTCAACTGGTAAAATGCTTCACAATACCTACACACCTGATGGTTACTATGTAGATGCCAGTGGCGCTTGGAAATAATCTAAAGTATAAGTTTTATTCCATCAGTTATTAGTGTACCTGCTCAGACTAAATGTTATCAGAGGGGCAAGAAAAATCTAGATAATAATACGAAAAAGCGAATCGAAACAACAAATTCTGTTTTGTTCGCTTTTTATTTAATCTGTTACATTTATGACATTTTCATTTAATTATATATCCCCACAATTTATATTTTTTTATATAAAGTATTTAATAATACTCTTCGAAAATCTCTTCAAACCGCGTCAACGTCGCCTTGCCGTAGGTATGGTTACTGACTTCGTCAGTTCTATCCACAACCTCAAAGCAGTGCTTTGAGCAGCCTGAGGCTAGTTTCCTAGTTTGCTCTTTGATTTTCGAAGAGTATTAACTCAATATCAAACTGGCTACAATAGGGCTGACAAAGACATAGAGAATACCGGTGACACCGATAGCCAAACCACCCATAGCTCCTGCTACAGATCCGTATCGGAAGGCTGTTCCCGTTCCAACTGCGTGACCTGTTCCTCCAAGGGAAAGACCAACAGCTACTGGATCGTCTATTTTCAACCACTTCAAAAGGGTTGGGCCGATTACACTGGTTAAAATCCCAGTCGCCACTACAACCACCAAGGTCACGGTCGTCAGACCTTGCAATTTTTCTGTTATTCCCACTGCCATGGCAGTTGTTACTGACTTAGGGAAGAGAGAAATGGCTAGGAAAAAGTCCATGCCAAAAATCTTAGCCACAAGTGCTGTGAAAGAGGTATTGACAACTACTGCTAACAGACTACCAAAGAGAATACTCCTAGCATGGTGCTTCATCAGATGAAAACTCTTATAAAGCGGAATCCCTAGAGCCACGGTTGATGGGACAATCAAGTTGTTCAGATAAACCCCACCTTGGTAGTAATCTTGGTAAGAAATGCCCGTCACTTTTAGAAAGATGATAATAAAAACAGCTGACAAAAGCAAGGGCGTTGTCAATGGATGAGGAAAGCGTCTGTAAATCAGCATTCCCACTAGATAAGCTAGGATAGACAGGGCAAGCCCAAACAGGGGATTGGAAACAAATTCACTCATTTGGCATCTCCTTTCTCATAATCTCCCTCAAACCGTCGTTTGATAAACTGAACCACCAAGGCTATGAGGATAATATTAATGACTGCTGCAAAAAAGACAATCAAAACAATGGGCAAAAGATAGGGAGCAATCACATCAAACTTCTCCATGATTCCCACTGCTGGCGGCAAAAAGAGAATGGTCATATTGGCCAGCAAGAAATTCCCCACCATGTTGACATGCCTAGTTCTCAGCCACTTGAATTGTAGGGCTAGAAAGAGAATAATCAAACCGATAATACTGCCTGGGATGGGCAAATGAAAGAAACTAGAGATCCCCTCTCCGATTAGAGAAATCACAAAGAGAATCATTAATTGAACATATAATTTCATCCTAAACTCCACGAAATAGACTTCTTGCATACCAGTTTACTCTTTTTTCAGAAAATTTCAAGGAAATGCACAAGAGATGATAAAAGTTTGAAAAGAAAGGGGATACAAACAATTCTTGACTTGTGAAAACAGGCATGATTTAGGATAAAAGATGCCAGCGTCCTTCTTGCCAGCTCTTTTGAAAAGTAGTATAATTATTGCATGCGCAATCATCTTGTGATACAAAGACTGTCCGTGAATGGACATTCTTCTATTTATAACTCTAAAAAGAAAGGAGATACTATGACCTATTTGGAAAAATGGTTTGACTTCAATCGGCGTCAGAAAGAAATTGAAAGTCTCTTGGAAGAGACCGTTGCTAATCAGAGTGAACAAAGTCTGACCTTGAAAGAATTTTACCTGCTCTACTATCTGGACTTGGCCCAAGAAAAATCTCTACGACAGATTGACCTGCCAGATAAGCTTCATCTGAGCCCGAGCGCTGTTTCTCGGATGGTGGCTCGCTTGGAAGCTAAAAATTGCGGTCTGCTTAGTCGCATGTGTTGTGATCAAGATAGACGCTCTAGCTTTATCTGCCTGACAAGTGATGGGCAAAAAACACTGGCCTCTCTACAGAAGGCTGTCGAAGAAAGCTTGGAAACTGGTTTGGATTTCTTGATTTAAGATGATTTTAGAAAAAAGTTGCGTGCGCAATCATTTTTCTTGACATTCTCTTTTACAAGGAGTAAAATAAAGTCATCATTAAAATAAAGGAGTTTTTAAAATGATTGAAATTACCTATCTAGATGCCAGCAAGAACGAAAGAACTGTAACCTTCGAATCTTATGAAGACTTTGATCGTTCACAACAAAGCTTGCCTTATCGGCGTCGCAGACTACTACCCTGTTCAAAAATTGACTTACAACGGTCATGATTTGGACTACCATGGAACTTACGGAGATATCTTCTTCTATCTCAAGAAACAAGATTTAAGCCAATATAACTAAAAAAGGAGAAATACAATGGCAAAAGCAATTACAGATGTAACATTCGAACAAGAAACAAAAGACGGTTTGGTCTTGGTAGACTTCTGGGCAACTTGGTGTGGTCCATGTCGTATGCAAGGTCCAATCTTGGATAAATTGTCTGAAGAACTTTCAGAAGATGTCTTGAAAATCGTTAAAATGGACGTGGATGAAAATCCAAACACAGCTCGTGCTTTTGGAATCATGTCTATCCCAACCCTTCTCTTCAAAAAAGACGGTCAAGTAGTCAAACAAGTTGCTGGTGTTCACACAGCAGAACAAATCAAGGCCATCGTTGCTGAATTGAGCTAATCACATTAGAGACCAAGTACTTGCTTTGGTCTCTTTTTTCTTGCCCTTTGCCATTTTTCAAAAAATATGCTAGACTGTATGTAGAATATTACGATGTTTGGGACATGCCATCGCTAAAAAAAACCTCTACTTGGTATTTTTTAGCTCCCTCAAGGGAGCTTTTTGCGTGCTCTGAACATTTCCCATTTTGGAAGGAGTACTATGAAACGTCAATCAGCCTTGGTCGTCTTTAGTGGCGGTCAAGATTCTACAACCTGCCTCTTTTGGGCTAAAGAACACTATGAAACGGTCGAAGCCGTTACCTTTGCCTACGGTCAACGCCATCATCTCGAAATTCAAGTCGCTAGAGAAATCGCTAAGGAACAGGGGATTCGTCATCATATCCTAGATATGTCTCTACTGGGGCAAATCACTGAAAATGCCCTGACTTCTGATCTGGAAATTGAGCAAAAAGAGGGAGAGGTTCCCAATACCTTTGTTGACGGTCGCAACCACCTCTTTCTATCCTTTGCGGCAGTTCTTGCCAAGCAACGAGGCATTAAAGATATCGTGACAGGTGTCTGCGAGACAGACTTCTCAGGCTACCCTGACTGCCGTGATGTCTTTGTCAAATCCCTTAATGTTACCCTCAACCTTGCCATGGATTACGACTTTGTTATCCAAACACCTCTCATGTGGCTAGACAAGGCTGAAACTTGGGAATTATCCGACCAACTCGGTGCCTTTAACTATGTTCGTGAAAAGACCTTAACCTGCTACAACGGGATTATCGGAAGTGGCTGTGGAGATTGCCCAGCCTGCCACCTACGTCAACATGGTTTAGATGTTTATCTCTCACAGAAAGGAGAGGCCTAATGTTTTTTGCACCCAAAGAAATCAAACAGGAAACTGGGGAGTCTCTTGTCTACAATCCTCACAGAACCTTGGTATCAAAAGAGTTTACCTTCGATGCTGCCCACCACCTCTTTCACTATGAGGGAAAATGTAAATCCCTTCATGGTCACACCTATCATCTGCAGATTGCTGTCAGTGGATTTTTAGATGAACGGGGCATGACCTACGATTTCGGAGACATCAAAGCGATCTACAAGAACTACTTAGAGCCCCACTTGGATCATCGCTATCTAAACGAAACTCTTCCCTATATGAACACGACTGCTGAAAATATGGTTTACTGGATTTTCCAAACCATGAACCAAGAGTTGCCAGACGAGCGCGGTCTCCGTTTGGAATATGTTCGCCTCTATGAAACTCCGACTGCCTTTGCAGAGTTTAGACGGGAGTGGTTAGATGACTAGGGAACGTGTCCTCAAACTACCAGTTCTGGAAATTTTCGGCCCAACTTTTCAAGGCGAAGGTCGTGCTATCGGGCAGAAAACCATGTTTGTCCGCACTGCTGGTTGCGACTACCACTGCGACTGGTGCGATTCTGCCTTTACTTGGGATGGTTCTGAAAAGCCAACTCGTATGACAGCTGACGAAGTCATTGCTGCCTTGGATAAACTAGGTAGCTACGACTATGTCACCCTATCTGGGGGAAATCCTGCTATCCTAGCAGCCAACATGGCTGAATTGGTCACCAACTCAAGGAACGTGGTGTCACTCTGGCTGTTGAAACTCAAGGCTCTCGTTGGCAAAATTGGTTGAAAGACATCGACCAGGTCACTCTGAGCCCCAAACCTCCTTCATCCAAGATGGAAGTCAACTTTGAAACCTTGGACTTTATCGTTTCCCAACTGGATCCAGACAAGGTCACCTTTAAAATTCCTGTCTTTGACGATGCAGATTTGGCCTTTGCCAGAGGCATACAAGAACGTTACCAACCAGATGTTCTCTTCTTATCAGCAGGAAATCCTGAGCCCAAGGCCACAGGCAATATTGTCCAAGACCAACTGGACCGTCTCAAAGAACTCTGGGAACGAGTCGCTGCCGACGATAGCTGGGGCAATGTCCGCGTCCTTCCTCAACTGCATACCCTCCTCTACGATAATCAACGTGGTGTTTAAGATTAGAAAGAAAAAATCATGTCACAACAAGAAGAAATGAAAAACCTCAGCCTACTAGGCAACAAAGAAACCAACTACATTTTCGAGTATCAACCAGAAGTCCTGGAATCCTTTGACAATCGTCATGTGGAAAATGACTATTTTATCAAATTTAACTGCCCTGAATTTACCTCACTTTGCCCAATCACTGCTCAACCAGACTTTGCGACGATTTATATTTCCTACATTCCTGACAAGCTCTGTGTCGAGTCAAAATCCCTCAAACTCTACCTCTTTAGTTACCGAAATCATGGAGATTTCCACGAAAACTGTATCAACACCATCGGGAAAGACTTGGTTAATTTGCTAGACCCTCGCTATTTAGAAGTCTGGGGAAAATTTACACCTCGCGGTGGCATTTCAATCGACCCTTACTACAACTACGGTAGACCTGGAACCAAGTATGAGGACTTGGCAGAACAACGCCTCTTTCAACACGACCTCTACCCAGAGAAGATTGATAACCGTTAAACTCATACTCAATGAAAATCAAAGAGCAAACTAGGAAGCTAGCCGCAGGTTGCTCAAAGCACTGCTTTGAGGTTGTAGATAAGACTGACGAAGTCAGCTCAAAATACTGTTTTGAGGTTGCAGATGGAAGCTGACGTGGTTTGAAGAGATTTTCGAAGAGTATCATACGAAAAAGCCCTGTTCCTCATCATGAGGAGCAAGGCTTTTTAAGTTTCAATTATTCTTCAGTTCCAAGGAAGTTTTTAGCAACGAGGGCTGCAAGAACACCACCAACGATTGGGGCAAGGATGAAAATCCATACTTGTTGAAGGGCTGCGCCACCTACCAAGACAGCTGGGGCCAAGCTACGGGCTGGATTTACTGAAAGCCCAGTAATGTTCAATCCCACAAGAATCATCGCCATCAAGGACAAACCGATTACCAAACCAGCAATCGCGCCATTGCCCTTGCTTTCTGAAGTCACGGTCATAATAACCAAGACAAACAAGAAAGTTGCGATGACTTCAAACAAGAAACCACCAAAAACAGTGACACCGTTTGCCAAGGCATTTTCACCAAGACTAGCAGTTGACATACCTGAGTTAGCCAAGAGGAAGAAGACAGCGCCAGAAGCAATAAAAGCACCAACCACTTGTCCAAGGATGTAGTTTACAAGCTCTGAGGATGACAAACGTTTGTTAACAAACATAGCGATAGAAACAGCTGGGTTCAAGTGAGCACCTGAAACAGTTCCGATTGAGAAAGCTGCGACTACGATTGCCAAACCAAAGGCAAAAGCAATTCCAAGGTGTCCAAGTCCCTCAAGACCATTCCCAAAAACAACAGCTCCTGTTCCGATGAACACAAGCATGAACGTACCGATTAACTCAGCGACAAATTTTTTCATTTTCTTTCTCCTTTTTTCAAAAACTAGATACTAGTCTATCAAAAGAAGGAAAGGGTTTCAAGAAAATTGATTGGAAATTTTCTTGAAAAATATGAAACAACTCACTTATCCTTAGTATTGAAAAGACTGGATAGCTTCTTTCAAGTCATCTTGTAAACTATTTCTCTGGTCAAGTTGGACATAGACTTCCAACAAACAGGATCTGAAGTTGGAAAATTTATAAAAATCTTCCCTTTCTTTTATCGGAAAATCAACAGTTTTTATCCAAGAAGCTACTTGCTCTTGCTCCAACTTCCCTTGTAAAATAGGTTCATAAAGTACTCTCGCTAAACGCCAATCTTCATCATCTATAAAACGAATCGAAATTCTTTTAAATAGTTGACCAAGTATGTCAAATACTTCATGAATTCTGTTTTTAGGAAAGTCTGGATGACAAACCACCTCTGTCAGTAAATCGGCTCCATGTGCAAAAGCATGAACCCAACCATACTGACTTGAAAAACCTGTTGTATCCTTTTCTTTTGAAAGATAATACAAACCTTGATTTAAAAGGACATTACGAAATCCTGCATTTAATTCCTGATAAAAAACCGATTGCTGGTTGGCATCTGCAGACAAGAGATTTGCATAAATAAGTGCCCTAAAAGAACGTTCAAGTGTTGACAAGCCTACCTTATCAATCTCTTTATCTAACCCTCCATCAGCTAAGACCACCTCAGCAATGAAATGAAATTGCTCCTGTGTAAATAGCTCTTCCTGAATCCCTCTAGCAAAGCTTGTAAAAACAAGGTCATCACGAATTTCTGGAGAAGGATCTCCCAAATGATCAATCAACCACTGGATTTCTTCCTGGTCATAACTTGGTTTTTCCTCTGCTATTTTTCTAAGTAACTTTTGATACATGGTCAATACCTCTACATTTTTAGCAACTTGATATAATCTAGACCCCATTTCTCGACAGCATCTAAAACAACTCTGAATTCCTGCCCCATTTCGGTTAAGCTGTACTCAACTCGTGGGGGAACTTCGGCATAGACCTTTCGTTGAACAATCTTATCCTTTTCTAATTGACGGAGATGACGGGTCAAAATAGTTTGAGTAATCCCAGGCAATAATCTCTGCAATTCTTTAAATCGTTTGGTACCCGTACTCAACTGATAAATGATTACCAGTGCCCATTTCCCCGTTAAAACCCTCTGCGTTGTCGCAAATGGACAAATACCATACTCACTCACTTTATTTGTCATAAAATATCTTCTTTCTATTTTTTTAAAAAAATTTATCTTTTAGTATCAATAAAAGTACCTCTTTTGATACTAGCTATCGAAAAAGTGTCTACTTGTTTTTTTAGATTGTAACTGTTACAATTATATCATAAAAAAGAAATGGAGAATAGATATGTCAACAAACTTAGAAATTTTCAATGCTTATAACCAAGCTTTAATTGCTGGTGACTTTCCTGGTGTCTTTGAAACGATGGCAGACGATATTGTCTGGCATCAACCTGGTAATCATAGTATATCTGGTACAGTTGTTGGTAAGGACAAACTAGGAACTCACCTGGCTACATTTGCTGAGAAAACTAATGGAACCTTTAAGGTGGTAACAAATTGGGTTTCTGACAATAAGGATTTAATCGCAGCTAATGTTACTTTTCTTGGAACACGGGCTGATGGTACTGAACTCAATATGAACGGGATTGACCTCTTCCGCATTGAAGACGGAAAAATCAAAGAAGTTTGGCTCTTCTCTTCAGATCAAGCTGAAGAAGATAGCTTTTGGGGATAATTTAAGAGGCTAGGACAAAAAATTTTGATTTTAGGAATTCTTTATTATAAATTTTTAAAATCGATAGATTAGAAAAAAAGCGAACAAGACAGAATTCTGAGTATCAGATAACTCGTTTTGTTCTCTTTTTATATTTAAGGTTAGACTTTTGTCCCAGACTCTTTTAATTTACTCTCCCAACTGGGCACTGTAGGCGATAATCTGGTCAACTGTGTCAGACAAGAATTGGATGGTATCACAGAGTGGTTTATCTGTTGAGATATCGGCTCCGATAATCATGGCTGACTCAAGCGGTGTCTTGCTACCTCCTGATTTGAGGAGATTGAGCCAGTCTTCAGCTCCAGTTTCTGAATGTTTTCAGATGAAGGTAACCCAGCGGTCGAGATGACAAGTCCAGCAGAGTAAGTGTAGCTATACAAGCCCATGTAGTAGTGAGCTTGGCGCATCCAAGTCAAAGCTGCATCATCGTCAATTTCAATAGCATCTCCCCAGAAGTCTGTCAAGACTTCCTTCATAATACTGTTGAGTTTGCTTGCTCCGAAAGTTTCTCCTTCTTCAATCAATGTATACACCTTACGCTGGAAGGCTGCTTCCAAAAGGTGAGTGATAAAGTTATGGAAGTAGGTGTCTGTCAAGCGGTGAGCAAGAGCGAAGCGTTTTTGACGTGGGTCGTCAGACTGGTGCTCCAAGTAATCACTTAAGAGCAATTCATTGAAAGGTTGACGGTGCTTCAACATAGTAGGTCGACATATGGGCATTAAAGTAACTTTGATGATTATCTGAAAAGATGAATTGACCAGAATGCCCGATTTCATGAATCAAGGTATAGACATCGCTCAAACGGCCTGTCCAGCTCATGAGGACATAAGGGTGCACGCGATATGGATCCGCCGCATAACCACCAGAATCCTTGCCACTATTGGCAGCAAAGTCCACCCAGCGCTCTTCTTGATAGCGAGCAACTTCCTGACAATATTCTTGCCCCAAAGGTTCTACTGACTTCATGACCAAATCATAGGCGTCGTCAATAGTCACTTGAGGATTAAGAGCGCTGTCCAAGTCCAATTTCCAGTCTGCAAAGGTCATCTTTTCAAGACCATTCACCTTGGCAACATGCTTGAGGTATCTCTGAGCAACTGGCGCAAAATCCTTCATGATGAGGTCAATCTGACGGTCAAACATGGCACGGTCCACTTCTTGTTCAGCCAGAAGATAATCAAAGACTGAGTCGTAGCCCTTCATATCTGCCAACAGTTTTTCAGACTTGACTTGAGCTAGATAGGCTGCTGCAGCTGTATTTTGGTGCTTACGAAGTCCCTCTGAGAAGGAACGGAAGGATTTCTCACGAATCTCAGCGTCCTCATGGTTTTGGTAGAAATTTTCATAGGTCACAAAGCTGTTTTTGTAGGTCTTGCCATGGACTTCAAAGTCAGCCATTTCAAAATCCCCAGCTCGCATCTTAGTGTAAATATCCTGCGGACTGTAGAAAACTTCACCGAGATTGGTCAAGGCCTTCTCCACATCAGCCCCTAGATAGTGGGCTTTTTTGATTTTTGCCTGACGAATAGCTGCCGTTAAGTGAGGCAATTCACCCAAACGCTCCAAGACTTCCTCGTCTGCTGCCACCAGGGCATCGTCAAAGAAGGTCAAGGCTACGCTGGCATCTGTTTCAAATTCCATCCCAGCTTGGGCAATATTGGCAAATTCGTCATTGCTATAGTCTGTCGTCTGAGGCATAAAGCCATAGTTTCCAATATGGCTCATCTGAATGTAGATTTGTTCCAATTCCGCAAAGGCCTTTTCAAAATCCTCAAAAGTATGAAGATTGCCCTTGTAATCACGGCTAAACTGGTTGATGTCTTCACGAGCCTTCTCGATCGCACGCAAGAAATCCTCACGGTCTTGGTATAGGGCTGTTAAATCCCAAAGTTCCTTCTCTGGAAATTCTGAACGGTGTTTTTGTTCCATTTTCTTCCTCTTATTTCTCTAATTCTAATAAAACACTAAGGGCTGATAAAGGCGTAAAGTGGTGCTGTTTCTGCTCGCAAAATACGAGGACCAAGTCCTGCTAAGACGGCTCCCTTAGCTTCAAAACTTTCGATTTCTGCAGGTGACAGACCACCTTCTGGACCAAAGATAAAGAGCAATTTGTCTCCTTTCTCGAGTCCAGTAACTGCTTGTAAAAGCGCAGCGGCTTCTCCTTCTTTAGCTGATTCTTCATAAGCCACTACAATAGAGTCAAACTGGTCAAGTTGGGCTAGAAAGTCTGATTTTTTCTCGAAAAGCTGAATATTTGGGACCAGATTACGCTTGCTTTGTTCTGCTGCTCCAAGGGCAATTTTTTCTAGTTTTTCAACCTTTTTTCCCAATTTCTTGCCATCCCACTTAGCAACGGACCAATCGGCAGGGAAGGCCCATATTTGACTGGCTCCGAGCTCGGTTACTTTTTGAGTGATAAACTCCAGCTTGTCTCCCTTGGGAAAATCCAGATGCGATGGTCACTTGGACTGGCAGTTCCACATTGTCAGCTAATTCTTCAACCAACTCAAACTGACGGGCTTCCACATCCAGCACACGCGCCAAACGCTTAATTCCATCATCAAAAACTAAGGTAACTTCGTCCTCTTCTTTCAAACGCATGACCTGAAACATGTGCTTGCTGGTCTCCTTGTCCTCGATGGTGACAGATGATGCTGCAAGACCTTTTACAAAATACTGTTGCATGCTAGCCTCCAATCACACCGGAGATATCCTTGGTCTTCTTGAAGACACAGGCATTCCACTCCCCTTGAATCATGTGAGTTTCGAGGAAAAATCCAGCTGACTCAGCCGACTCGCGCACCATATCCCACTTGTCCTTGATAATGCCCACTCATGATGAGGTAGCCTTCGTCCTTGACCAAAGCGATAAGCATCCTCTGTCAGATGAATGAGGATATCCGCCAAAGATATTAGCCACGATGACATCTGCCTCAATCTCAACACCCTTTAAGCAAAGTCTCCTGCAGCTACATGGATGTTTTCCATACCAGGGTTGAGCTCAATATTTTCCTGAGCAACACGAACCGCTACATCATCTAGGTCATAGGCGAAAAATTTCCTTGGCACCCAAGCAGCGAGCTGGCAATAGAAAGAACTCCTGAACCAGTCCCCACATCCAGCACCGTTTCGCCACCACGAAGGACCTGCTCCAAAGCAAAAAGGCTCATCTTAGTCGTTGGATGGGTTCCCAGTACCAAAAGCCATACCTGGATCCAGCTTGATAATCTTTTCTCCAGCAGTCGCCTCATAGTCTGTCCAAGACGGCACGATGGTCAAGTCATGAGTGATGCGAGCTGGTTCATAGTATTTCTTCCAGTTGTCTGCCCAGTCTTCCTCAGCCAAAGCAGTCGTTCCCATTTTGACCTCTCCCAAATCCATAAAATCTGTCAATTCTGCTAAGCGAGCTTGCAAGTCTGCCTCAACCACTGCTACATCCACCGTGTCAGGATAGTAGGCTGTCACAACGATTTCTTCTTTCTGCTCAACCTCTGGGAAAATCTCGCCGAAACGCTCCACATTTCCCACATAGTCCATACTGTCTTCAATCGCGACCCCTTGGGCGCCTAACTCTATCAGGAGATTGGAGACTAGCTCTTCCCCCTCACGCTTAACCGTTACTTTTAACTCTTGCCATGTTTCCATCATTAAGATACCAAGCCCGTAAAACACAAAGCCAAAATAGGAAATTCTCTGAAGACGCTTGTGTCTAAGAGAAGTTTATCTTTTTGGCACAGTGTTTAAGGGCGAGTTCAGATTTAGAAATTGAACCGAACCATCCTTTCTAATCACTTACTTTTAAATAATCTTTTAATCTCTCTTGCAACTGAGGGACAACTTGACTGGAACTAAGAAATTCCTCAATAGACATCAGTTTATAAGCCTGTCCTTCATCTCCAAAGGTAATATTGTCAAATTGGGTTCTGTGTCTAACTGACCGACTAGAAAAGACAGATTGTTTTATCCGCACAAAGCATACTTGGATAAACCTTACTCCAAAGCAGACAATCCTCAGTCAGATGAATTCCCAGTTCTTCATAAACTTCACGCGCCACGCACTCAAAAGGACTTTCATCACCTTCACGTCCACCGCCTGGAAGTTCCCACATATTGGGCCAGGGAATGCTTGCCTTATCATCGCGTAAGATAGTCAAGAGCTTATCCCCACAAAACAAAGCAATCTTACAGCCTGTGAAATCAGAAATCTCTATTTCCATGTCAAACTCCTAGTATCTCGGATAAGGATAGAAATTCTCCTTCTTCCAAGCCAACTTTTTCCTTCTTCAAAGACTTCTTGGTTCCATTCCATGATAAATTCTTCTGCTTCTGGGTTCTCCAAAAAGTCCATGAGGGCATCTAAGCCAACCTCGGCAGTATCTTTAAGGAAAAGGGTGAAATAATTTAAAAATTCACGAGAAAATCCTTTTTTAGGCAGGTAAGGAATGACAGCCAAATAGTCTTCCTCATTGACTGTTGATTTAGCAGGATTGTAAAAAAGGACTGCTTCTTCAAAAAGAATGTCGTCTGATGACACCTCTCCGTCTTCATCCACCATCTCAACACCTGTAGCATTTTGCGCTTCCAATAGAAAACTCACTTCAACCGCGTGGTTGCGCTTGTCCCAACTAATCTCAAAGTCAAAGGGAAAATTCTTCTCCAACTCTTCCTCTAAAACATCTAAAAATCCATATGTTGCCATTTTGTCCTCTTTCTATGCGACTCTTTAATCGCCCCGATTGCTCGGAAATATGCTAAAATAGATACTACCATCTTACCACATATACATCAGAAAATCCACGTTAGAAAGGACTGCTATGCCAGACAATCTCGCGCTTCGCATGCGCCCAAAAACCATAGACCAGATCATCGGTCAGGAACATCTGGTCGGACAAGGAAAAATCATCCGCCGCATGGTGGAAGCCAACCGCCTGTCTTCCATGATTCTTTATGGACCTCCTGGAATCGGAAAAACCAGTATTGCCTCTGCCATCGCTGGGACTACTAAGTATGCCTTTCGAACTTTCAATGCCACTGTTGATAGTAAAAAACGTCTCCAAGAAATCGCTGAGGAAGCAAAATTCTCTGGTGGTCTCGTCCTATTACTAGACGAGATTCACAGACTAGATAAAACCAAGCAAGACTTCCTCCTACCTCTCTTGGAAAGTGGACTGGTCATCATGATTGGGGCTACGACTGAAAATCCTTTCTTTCTCTGTCACTCCTGCCATTCGCAGTCGTGTTCAAATTTTTGAGTTGGAACCTCTGTCTAACCAAGACGTCAAAGAGGCTCTGCAGATAGCTCTAAGTAACCCTGAGCGTGGTTTTGATTTTCCAGTAGAACTAGATGAGGATGCGATGGACTTCATCGCAACCTCTACAAACGGAGACCTTCGCTCTGCCTTCAACTCACTGGATCTGGCAGTCCTCTCTACCCCTGAGAATGACAAGAGCATCCGCCACATCACCCTCGACATCATGGAAAATAGCCTGCAACGGAGCTATATCACCATGGACAAGGATGGAGATGGACACTATGATGTTCTCTCAGCCCTGCAAAAGTCCATCCGTGGCTCAGATGTGGATGCCAGTCTTCACTATGCTGCTCGCTTGATTGAGGCTGGTGATTTGCCAAGTCTCGCTCGTCGCTTGACTGTTATCGCCTATGAAGATATCGGCTTAGCCAATCCTGAGTCCCAGATTCACACCGTGACTGCTCTGGATGCTGCACAAAGGATTGGTTTCCCCGAAGCCCGCATCCTCATTGCCAATGTCGTGATTGATTTGGCCCTTTCTCCAAAATCCAACTCAGCCTATGTGGCTATGGATAAGGCACTTGCTGACCTCAAAACATCAGGGCACTTGCCTATTCCGCGACACCTGCGTGATGGTCACTACAGTGGAAGCAAGGAACTTGGGAATGCCCAAGACTATCTCTATCCACACAACTACCCTGGAAATTGGGTCAAACAAGACTATCTGCCAGAAAAAATTCGCAATCATCACTATTTCCAAGCAGAAGATACTGGTAAATATGAACGGGCTTTGGCTCAAAGAAAGGAAGCTATCGACCGTTTGCGAAAAATCTGAAATCCTTTTCAAAAAATTGCACTTTCCTCTTGATTTTTTTTGAAAAAGTGGTATCATATAAACATAGAAACGCTGTGGTGTACGACTTCACACTTAAGTGTTGACCGACTATTTTTTGTATTATTAGGGAAACAAAAGTCTTCTAACAGCATGTAGGCCGTCTCACACGGAAACAGCTTCAGTTAGAGCGAGTTGCCCACCTGCTTAATTGCGCGGGTTCAATACAAACCGTGAAGTTTCGGCACCAATACAGCTTTTTTCTTTGCCTCCTTAGCTCAGCTGGCAGAGCAGCGGACTCTTAATCCGTGGGTCACAGGTTCGATCCCTGTAGGGGGCATCTAAATACAACAGGAAAAGCCTTGGTTTCAAGGCTTTTTTGTTTTCATTTTAAAAATTATCGTGAGGTTTGCCGTGTTTTTACAACAAACTTTTCACAGCCATAAATTCCTCACTAATTTTCTCCTCCAATGTATGACCATAAACTGCAACCAGCATAGAGATATCTTTGTGTCCTAAAATTTTCGCAATAACTCCCAAATCAATACCATTGTGCCATAGGTAACTACCATAAGTGTGTCTAGCCCCCTTGGTACTAATTATCGGAAAAATCTCCAGTTCTATTAACATTACCTTTATAGCCTTATTAACTGTTCCAATATCTGGAACATCGTAGGCATAGCCAAAATGCTAAAAAATCAAATTATTTTTATTGTCAATGTTTAATTCTTTGTTTGTTCTTAGTTGTAACCTTCTCAATGTTTTTAACAAGGAAAGCATATCTGAAGTAATGGAAACTAATCTTATTGAAGTATTGTTTTTGGGTGGAGTAAACTTATGAATAGCGGTATTGTAACGACGATAAGTTTTAACTTGCTCTCCAACCTCATCAACATCATCCCAAGTCAAAGCTATCAACTCAGAAAAACGCATGCCAGTTTTAAAAAGAAAATAAATCACATACGGTACAATAGATTTATGATAATCAAACTGATTTTTCACAAGTAAATTACGAGATGCTACACAGTAAAAGACTTTCTCTATTGTCGGATGTGCCTTTCGAACATTTTTATAGAAAGATCGTTCGAGTAAAGCAACCAAAGAGAAAAACTCTATCAATCAAAATAGAATAATACAGGATAGACTCAACAAATTATATACACCAATAAACTTTGGGAAAAATAAGCCCGAAATTGCAGGCCACCTGCCAGTAGGAGAATCAACCAGCCTGAAATAAAGGAATTCGCACTACAAGCTCTTTTATTATCTAGTAAGTTACTCCTTGGAGCAGCTAAATCCTATCTAGTCTTCTAATCATAACAAACAGCTTGTCCTTTATATTCGCAGATAAAGACACGACGACGTCCGAAAAAACATACACACCTCTTTCTATTTATAAAAATAATTTCTCAAAGTTTGGAATGCCTTAATCCTAGTATACCACAAACCATATGTGCCAACTTTGATCAAACCTCAAAAGACCTCCGTTAGGGAGTCTCAATTAGGAATTATGAAAACAACGACTAATTTCTAAGTGAAAGCTTTTAACGGAACTCAAAAACAGAATAACCACACTAGAGTATTGAAATTACTCCGGTGTGGTCATTTTTGTTATTTTAAATACTAATAATGTATTTGAAGAATTTTTATTTTTGTTTCTGCTAAACAGAAATAATAAAATCTGCCATAGTCATCGCTGAATTAACAAATAACCTTGCGTGATGCTCGTCAATGCGTATTCTGTTTGCACCAACTCCGTGTGCATCACTGTCCTTATTTCTCATTTCTGCGATAGACGATATAATGCTATTTAATCCAGAAAGAAGTGTGTTTGTTCTTCTATCGGCATTAGCGTCTGTGTGCATATTATAAAGAGTACGTACTTGTTTATAAAGTTTCGCAATATCTCCACTTTCAGAAGGCGTCTCATTCTTTAGTTCAATTACATAGCAGAATGTTTCTTCTAGGAGGGTTCGAGATTTGGTAATGGCACTATCATAATTTTTTTGTTCAACATCTTGTAATACACGAAAGGAAATGCTCTTAATATATTCTCTATCGATTGTCTTGATCTTTGGTGCTGATATATGTACTACACTTCCTAGAGGTTTTATAACATATTGATTTCCTATTCTGGCTAATTCATTCCCGCCCAAAAATAGTAGTCCATTTATCCCATTTAATACTGCAGCAACAATATTTTCATACGCTTTTGGAATTTCTTCAGATGAATGTCATTTTAGCTTTTCTGTAAATCTAGAAATGCTAAAAATATGCCCCAATAAATCTGAACATCTATCATCAGAAATACAACTATCAAGCAAAACATCAAAGTACTGCCATCTACTCATGATTGAATATATTTGCGGATACCCAAATTGTAAAGATAATTCACAAATCTTTGGACCGCTTAAATATGGAAGTGACATGTCTATTTTAGATAAATCATTAAATTCATATTCTCCAAAGCTAACATCACCATCAAGAATAGCTATTATGTCTTTATTTTTTAATAGCTTATATAGATCATTTACCAAATACTGTCACCATCTCATTTTTCTAACTGTGCTTGTAATTCTCTGAAACTATCCAAAGCGCTCTGCAAGTTTTCGATGATATCTCCAGCTAGTTCGTCCGGAGAAGGTAAATTATCAAGGTCAGCTAAATATTTATCCTTAATCCAGAATATATCTAAACTTGTCTTATCACGATTTAAAATATCTGTGACTGAGTATTTCCTAAAACGTCCATCTGGATTATCCACTGACCATGTTTCTTCTCTATCATATCTATTTTGTGGATTATAGCATTTGATAAAGTCTTGCAAGTCAGCATCTGCCATCGGATGTTTCTTTAAGGTAAAATGCATGTTTGTTCTTAAGTCATAAATCCAAACTTCCTTCGTTTGCATTTCTGGGCTTGCCGGACGTTTATCAAAGAATAATACATTCGCCTTTACGCCTGGCTTATAGAATATTCCTGTAGGCAATCTTAAAATGGTGTGTAAATCTGTTGTATCTAATAACTTCTTACGAATAGTTTCTCCGGCACCGCCTTCAAACAATACGTTATCAGGAAGTACAACTGCAGCTTTACCTGTAGCCTTCAAAATCGTATTAATATGCTGAATAAAGTTCAACTGCTTGTTTGAGCTTGTAGTCCAGAAATCTTGACGGTTGTAAACCAAATCTTCGTCTTCTTGCTCTCCATCTTCATTCGTGAAGGTAATAGAAGATTTCTTGCCGAAAGGTGGATTTGTAAGAACATAATCAACACGATATCCTGGATCAGTCAATAGAGCGTCTCCAAACGTAACTGGTGACTCTGTGTAAATATCACCGATATTATGTAAATATAAATTCATCAAAGCCGTTTTGAAGGTCGCACCGACAATTTCATTTCCATAGAATGTCTTATCTTTTAAGAATTCCTTTTGTTCTCTTTCCAAAGAATAGTTGTTTGGATTTGAAATATATGACTGAGCAGCTAAGAAAAACCCCCCACTTCCACAGCATGGATCTGCGATAGTCTTCATAGGCTCTGGAGCGATACACTCAACCATAGCTTTAATGAGCGGACGTGGAGTAAAGTATTGTCCTGCACCACTTTTAATATCTTCAGCGTTCTTTTGAAGTAACCCTTCATAGATTTCACCTTTAACATCTGAAGACATTGCTACCCATTTTTCGTTATTTATCATTTGTACGATGCGATAAAGGATCGCTGCATTGTTTATTTTGTTTGTCGCTCCTTTGAAAATCTGTCCAAGCATACCGATCTTTTCACCAAGCGTTTCAAGAGTATTTTTATATTGTTCTTCAAGTTCAGCACCCTTGAGAGTACTCAAATCCTTCCATTTATAACCTTCTGGAATTCCAGTATCACGATTATAGGGAGGTCTTGAATATTCATCCGCCATTTTAAGAAATAGCAGATATGTAAGTTGTTCCAAATAGTCTCCGTGAGAGACTCCATCATCTCTAAGAGGATTACACATTCCCCACACTTTGGAGATGATTGCTGATGTATTTTCATTTGCCATTATAATAATCTCCCTTCGAAGGCTTGTTTTAATATGCTTTGACGCATAGAGGTAGCTTGTTGCAAGGCATCATTTACTGTTTTCTCTATATTGTTATATGCAGTAAGTTGCGTATCAAGATTATCTACAATTCTAAGTTGTTCATTTATTGAACATACAGGAATGTCTATATTTCTACATGTTTCAAGAGTTAAATTGAATTGTCCCGCGGTAGCTTTAGTTTGTTTACTCATTTTTTCTACAGTTTCTGAAGACATAAGAAAATATGCTAAATATCTATTATTTAACTCCTCTTTGCATCTAAAACGTGCAATGGCCTGATTGATGTTCCACTCATCATAGGAACTTGGAACTATTGATACTTTGCCCATAGGTGGACCAACAATATTCATTAATACATCTCCGGGATAAACAATAGATCGTGCTAATGAAGTCTCATGAATAGATTTTGCAATAAATGTTGGTTCGATAGTAAAATCTAAACTTCCATCAAAAGTTAAATTATATACCTTTATGAACGGTATACTCTTATCCTCAAGTTGAAACTCCGCTTTTTTGGGCGTAGTTCCTTTTGTAATGAAGAAGCATAAATCTTCAGCTTTTTTTAATTCGATGCATCTAGAAAAAGCACTCTTTAATACAGCTTGTTTATATAGCTTTAGCTGTGCTTTTGTCGCGTTCAAAGTCTCCACAGCATTATCAAGGTCAGAGAATAGTTCCTCAATCTTTGCAACAATTCGTTCTTGTTCTGCAAGAGGAGGTAAAGGAATTATTGTATTCATAAATGGTTTCTTTGTTATATGTACCATTCCTGTCCCATGTGCCTTAGAATAAAGTTCCATAGTCACTTTACAAAGATAATAATATAAGAACATTTTATTTATATCTTTGTCTGGTATTACTTTAAATATATGCTGATTCAGCCAAGCATTGTCTTTATTCCATATGTGCGCGCCTAATGAAGCTGACCATGCAAATAACAAATCTCCTTTTTTCACTTTAAACTTCTCATCTAATGACTGGGAACAGTAATTATACGAAGCATCTTCATCATTTAAATTTTGTATTCGTATAATCGGTAATCCATTTTGTTCCCATTCACTAGGTTTAAATGCACGCCCATTTATATAGGTTGCAACCGTACCTAATGTTCTATATTCCAAGCGATAGCCCTCCTTATGCCACTAAAGCGACATTCATTTCATTTAAAATATTTTTATAGTTGTCACCAAATGCCTCATAGAAACCAAGTAAGCCTCCCTTGTGGTCAAATGGTGTGTAATCTAAATCCTCATCCAAAATACTCAAAGACGAGATAATATGGTCTTTGATAAGACGAAGCCACTCCATCTGTTCTTCGGTAAATTGGGAGTATCCTGCATTTTTTCTAAATGTCCATTCTTTGAAATTAGCATTGACTCTATCTGCAAATGAGGTTAACTCATCCATTGCGCCAATTTCAAATCTTATAATAGAAATAAGGTCTGTTAACTGTGCTACCGTTCCGCGCTTAACCTTATCTGTAAATTTTATATAATAGCAATCCCAAAGGCGATCGATAGTAATATTTTTCTTTTTAAGTTTTTCATATAGAGACTTAAGCTGTTCAATCATCATCGGTCTGTCTTTATAAGATTCATTATAAATAATACGCAATGCGATAATCTCATCCTTATTTTCTTCAATAAATTCTTTGAAGGAAGTAATTACTTTATCTGCATTCTCTTCTTTCTGAGAATCGAATCCTGCAAAGACTACAGAATCAAGATTGACAGTATCAATTACTTGGTCATGACTTCTTCTAATATTTTCAATAAAAACTCTGTTATCTGGGTTATAGAAAGGCTTCGTTGCCTCATCCAATAATTCTTTCTTAGCCTTTTCCATATCCTTCTGAGTAGGAACGCCAGACATTATTAAGGATTTGGCCTTCTCTGCGATAACATCCTCATCAAAAGCATTAAGAAGATTATTTGCTATATCACGAGCTGGCAATCCGATATTTTTCTTGAATTCCTTATGTTCCTTTTCTGTCATCTGTTTATCAAGTCTGGTTATCCTGTTGGCTAGAGAAGTAAGGGTATCCTCACTTTTATCACCTAAAGCAACATTCATCATTAATTCCTTCATAGAAACAGTAGGCTTTCTTTCAAGACTTCTTGTTTCTGATTTTTTGGATTTTGTTACACCAACAGCATCTACGATGACAAAATGGTCTTTGTTTTCAGTGGCAGACGGAGTAACCTTCTGCAAATCGTCCACACCGATAGTACGAGTACCACGGCCAACCATCTGCTCGAAGTAATTTTTGCTACGAACATCTCTCATAAATATCAAGCATTCAAGAGGTTTTACATCCGTACCTGTGGCAATCATATCCACAGTAACTGCTATACGAGGATAATAATCATTTCTAAACGAACTTAAGGTACTCTCAGCATTTTCAGCAGAGTAAGTGATTTTTTTGCAGAACTCGTTACCTTCACCAAACTCTTCACGAACGATATTGATAATATCATCGGCATGACTATCTGTTTTAGCAAAGATAAGCGTCTTTGGCACTTCTTTTCGTCGTGGGAATAGTGAAGTAAATAAATTCTCTTTAAAAGTCTTTATAACAGTCCTAATCTGACTAGGATTCACGACATCTTTATCAAGTTTATTTTTGTCATAATCCAAATCTTCATCCATCTGCTCCCAACGCTTCTCACGAGAAAGACGGTCACGATATTCAATAACCCTTTTTAGGATATGTCCCCCTTTTTGCGATACTTCCGTTTCAATAAGGAAAATGTCTTCGCCAACATTGACACCATCAATAATAGCTTGTTCTCTACGATATTCACTGACAACATTCTCGTTAAAGAATGCAAAGGTTCTTTTATCTGGCGTAGCAGTAAGCCCTACCAAGAATGCATCAAAATAAGTCAATACTTGTTGCCAAACATTATAAATAGACCTGTGGCATTCATCGATGATAATACAATCGAAGAATTCAGGCGGATATTTTTCGTTATATACAACTTCCTTTGGTGCCTTACTATCAGCAGTTACATATTCATTGAATGATTCTTCCTCTGTTGATTCATCTAAATCTTCCTCTTTCAGAATAGAATACATTCTTTGAATTGTACTAATACATATCTGAACATCATTAGGAATATAAGAATTTTTCAGACGTCTTACACCATATAACTGTGAAAAGGATCTTGTATCATCATTTGGTGTATATGCTAAGAATTCTCTTTCAGCCTGTTCTCCTAAGCTCTTTGTATCCACGAGAAAAAGAATACGGTTCATCTTCCCATATTTTAGTAAGCGATATGCTTCTGTAATAGCAGTGAATGTTTTACCTGCACCAGTAGCCATTTGCACTAATGCTCGTGGGCGATTATCCGCAAAAGAAACATCCATATTGTTAATTGCATTAATCTGACACTCTCGGAATCCTGTTGTATCAAGAATAGGAAAATGTTTCATATTATTTCTAATCGTATCAGATGCTTGCAATAAAGACTTTAAATGTTCAGGCCTATGAAAAGAAAAAACTCTTCTAGAACGATACTTTATATCTTTATAGTCCGTGAATTTGATTAGCTTATCAGTCGCTTCATACGCAAAGCGAATAGTATATTCACGATTAATCCATTTGAAAGAACTAGTTGCATACCTTGCAGACTGTTCTTCAACAACTGTGATATTTTCACCAATAGAACTTTTCTTTGCTTCTATAACGCCAACAGGCTCTCCATCTATAAATAATGCGTAGTCAACTGGTCCAGTATCAGTTGGGTATTCTCGTACCGCTACACCTAATGCAGCACCAATATTTACCTGAGCAAAATTTTGTATTACCCATCCAGACTGTTCTAGTTTTTTATCTATAACAACTCGTGCTTCTTGTTCTGGAGTCATGCCAAGTCGCCTCCTTTACTTCTCAACTTTGTAATCAAGCCATGTTTCCTCAATCGTCTCATAAGGAATATTATTTTCAAAACAAAAAGCATTAATGCTCTTCATTGCTCTTAAGTTTGGCTTGGCACGTCCGGATTCCCAACGATTCACTGTGGAAAATGCCACACCAATTTTATTAGCAAAGTCCTGCTGCGTTAGAAATGAACGCTGTCTAATTCTTTTTATCTCTTCAGGAAAACTCATACGCATCTCCTTTTCGTTTCTTATTCATCAATATAGCATTATTATAACAAATAAATATGATTTTTTCTAGTCCACGTAAATCCTATCTAAACTCTTTCATAATGTATTTCCGTTCTGGTTTTTCAACCATTTGAACGATTTCAAATCCTTCTTTTTGGTAAAGATTGTGAGCTGTTTGATTTGCCTCGTAGACATTTAGAGAAATAGTATCTATGTCTTCATTTTCAAATGCCAAACTAACAAATTTCCTTAAAGCCTGGCTACCTAAGCCTTGCCCCTGTTTCTGGGGATTGATAAAAAATCTCCCGATATGAAGATTCCTGTCTTCTAGCCTGATTTTCTGGATAAGCCCCACAAACTCTTGTCCATCAAATATTGAAAAGATTCCTTCCAAATCTTGCAAGACTTGAATTGTCAAGGGAAAAGGAATCATTGTTCCCATCCATTGCTCTTGAAAGGATTTGCCAAAGGAGTTGGACCATTGGCATACGAGCTGAGCGTTTTCTGTGCTCACATTTTCTTCAAAACGAATTGTCATATTTTCCTCCCCATCTTATCTATGTTTCTACATTATACTACTTCTCCCATTTTTTACGAATAGATAAGTATGATTGATTTTTATTTTTTTCTTGTCGGGAGCATTCTCGCTTCCTTTCTTGGTTTGGTTATTGACCGTTTTCCTGAGCAATCCATTATCCAACCTGCTAGTCACTGCGATTCCTGTCAGACTCGCTTGCGTCCGCTAGATTTGATTCCTATCCTTTCGCAGGTGGTTAATCGTTTTCGCTGTCGCTACTGCAAGGCTCCTTATTCTGTCTGGTATGCCCTCTTTGAACTAGGCTTAGGACTCATCTTTCTGCTTTACTCTTGGGAATTACTTTCCTTGAGTCAAGTCATCCTAATCACTGCTGGTTTGACCTTGGGCATCTACGACTTTCGCCATCAGGAATATCCCTTACTGGTCTGGATGACTTTCCACCTAATCCTCATGGCTTCCTCTAGTTGGAATATGGTTATGTTCTTCTTCCTTGCCCTTGGAATCATGGCTCATTTTATCGATGTCCGTATGGGAGCGGGAGATTTTCTCTTTCTGGCTTCTTGTGCTCTCGTCTTTAGCGCGACAGAGTTGCTCATCTTGATTCAGTTTGCTTCTGCGACGGGAATTCTAGCCTTTCTCCTGAAAAAGAAAAAGGAAAGACTTCCTTTTGTTCCTTTCCTCTTACTTGCTGCTTGTTTGATTATTTTTGGTAAGCTACTGCTTGTTTGATAAAGTCCAATTTCTGCCATATGTCCTTCATGAAATTATTTCACAGTTGAATTATAAATTATTTCTTTTGTACAAAGGAATGATGTTATCAAATCGATCTGTTCTTTTATCTTCTTGATACTGATCAAAAAATTTCATTTCGACTGAAAATATTTCGCTTATAAACTGTAAACGAATACTTTGTTTAGACATTATAGTCGCTAGACTGACTAGATGATTACTCAAAACGACGTCCAGAATACTCTTTACTTTGCTTGGTTTTTTTACAAAAATTTGATCATCCAAAGGTTCAATAATTTTGTAACCTTTTTGCGCAATTTGACGATAAAAGTAAGAATGTTGCTTTGGAGTCAATAATCCTAACTTAAAAGCTCGATACTCTAAAGCTTGTATCGAAACATTCAAATCCGACTTCAATAAAATATAACTATCAGGATTGCTGACACGCTTGCCAACTCTCTCTTCAAATTTGACTAAAAACTCTTCTTTTGGCAATAAAAAACATGATGCAAAATAATTTGCTTCTTGCTCCAAACGATCACCATCTTCATTCATATCTTTATATTTGTGTAAAAGAATATGTCCTAGCTCATGAGCTAAGTCAAAATTTCGACGTACAGATGATTTATTCGTCCCCAACACAATATAAGGTCTTCCCAATTTTGACCATGCGCTATAAGCATCAGCTTGACCATTAATTAATCGTTCCACGATATAGATGCCTGAACGTTCTAATTTATAAAGCAAATCATGATTATCTTTTGAAATACCTAATTTTTCCCTGGCATAAAGAGCCAATTCCTCAATGGATTCTCCCTTATGATAAGATTCACTCACTACATTACTTAGGTCATGAATTGTAATATTAGGTATAATTACAAAACTTTCAAAATAATCAATCAAACTATCTACCTTATGTAAATACATAGTTTGAATATCTATTGTTTTCCGTGTTGCTAGGTCTGCATTTCTAAAGGCGATTACAGAAGAATCAAATCGAATACTTTCTTCTTCTTGTTCAAAATAAGTTAAATCAACATGAAATTGGTTGGCCAAATGCATTTGGTTGATAATTTAGGTTTCGTTTCGTTGGACTCAAACTGCCAAATGGCTTGTTCCGTTAAATTAATTCTCTGAGCCAATTCTGCTCTACTTAAACCATTTAACAGCCGTAATTCTTTCAATACCCGACCATTAAACATTTACATACTCCTTACTACTTTTGACCTTCTTGTTTTTCTATTCTTGGAATAATTTCAAAATCTTCTGTTTCCGATAATTCTGAAAAATTAGGAATATCTTGATATTTAGCTTCTTCGAAATGGTACGAACTTGATTGAATATACTCAGACAAATCCTGAATCAAGTGTAACTGACCAGTTCGTGCATCAGGCATAACAACATCTACAGATATAATATTGTTTTCTGAGTCCGCCTCATAAGTTAAAATCATAAATTTTTCGATATTCGAATTTTTGGTAGCTTGTTCAATTTCTTGAATCATTTCATCAGAAACTAACTCCATCTGAATTGGAAAAGAATGACTATCTTCATCATTTTTGTAGGAAGAATGTTGATTAAGATAAAGTGTATTCATCCGAGCATATTCAAATAAGTAGCCACTCTTATTTTTTTGTACCAAAGGAAATTGGCTCGTAAGTCGCTTCTTACCCTTTATAATTAACAATACTTTCCCATATTTTTCTGTATTTGTTTCAAATTCTAAATATCCCCAAGTCTGTCCTGCTAATTGTAATTTATACTCAAACAAATCTGCTGATGCAAATGCATTATCAATATGATTAGGTCGCGTCCATGCATAACCATTCGACACTTTCATTGTCTCTCTTTTTTCTAGACGTTCATCTACATAATCTTTTTGACCTTTCATCAAAGTATCTACAATTTTTTGTGCCTTGAGCGAATCAAAGAGATCCTGATTTAACATAATTCTTCCTCCTCCGAATACTTTTTTTTAATGAATTATATCATTTTCTTAAAGAAATTACTACAATAATTAGCTCTTTCTTAAAGTTACATATCAGAGTAATTTAGCAAATGATATCTAAAAACT
>BNJS01000416.1_pt1 | contig 125661 bp, 180 predicted proteins | sample 8540461 | NCBI WGS metagenome assembly BNJS01 (sample SAMD00202454, study PRJDB9452) | human saliva metagenome | isolation source: human saliva | place: Japan | reverse complement strand
CTTTCATTTTTTTCCTCTCTCCTATTTTTTTATTTTATACTATTATATCATATAAAGTACTTAAAAAAATTAGGTAATTTTTTTGAGAAGTTATTTTGATAGCTAAACTCATTACATAGAAATCAACAAACAAAAAGATAAAATTAATTATAAAAATTTTTTTATATCTACTTTTCTTTCTATAAAAATCATAAATTAGAACTATAAAGTAGATTAAAGATAAAAAAATATAAGTAGGATTTTTTTAAAGAGATAAAAGCTAATACAAGAAATGATAATTACTGTTATTTCTAAAATTTTTTTAATAATTTTATATACTTTTAAATTTTTCTATTTTTAAAAAAATAATTTTTAGAATACAGATTTCAAAAAAATGTAAATAGTCCTCCTATTGTTGCTATTAATAATAGAACTGTAAAAAAATAAATGCTATCATTTTATCACCTCATAATATTAAACACTTGGAAAATCACTCATTAAAAATCATTATCAAATGCAATAATGCTATAATTAATGTTATATCAATAAAAAAATATAAGAAATATATTATAAAAATTTTTTTTAGTAATTTTCTTTTTCCCAAAAAAATCATATATTAATATTCCAAAAGTATATTATTATAGAAAGTGAATAATAAAAAAATAAGAGAGAATTTCCACATTTATATATAAATAAAAAAATCTATTGAAATAATTATTAAAAATAACATAAAAAAATTCTAAAAAAATTTTTAATAATTTTTATATATTTAAAAAGTACTGACTTTCATTCTACTAATAATAGTTACTTCAAAAAAATAGTCAAGATAGCCCAAAAGAAAAAAATAATATAAAAAAATAAAAGTACTAAAAAAATCCATACCTCTCTCCTTCAATATAACAATATTAATTTAATATATCTTCAAAAATAAAGTATTATTAATCATCAGGAAAAATATATAATTTTTTTATTTTTTTAATTTATATGTATTTAAATACTTGGAAGATTTCTTAAAAATTAACAACATTGCTAAAAATTATTAATAATATATCAATAAAATAATGTATTAATTATAAGCTCTTCTTTACTTATAATTTTTTTCTTAAAAATCAGAAATTAAAAACTAAAAAAATACAAAAAAAGTTAATGCTATAAATAAAAATTTCACTAAAAAAATATCATTAAAAAGAATAAAATCTCTAGAATTTTTTTAATAATTTTATATATTTAGTAGATTTTTATTTCAAAGAACTTTTCTTATAAAAAGCTATCTCAAAAAAATGAAAATATTCCTGATATAATAAGGACTAAAAAAATAGACCCAAATAAGAATTCTTGCATATTTACTCCTTATTACTAAAAATCCAAAAAAATCATTATTAAACCTATAGTTACTAAAAGCAACATCTATGAAGCAAAGTACAGAATTTACTATGAGTTCTTTTCATATTCATTTTTTTCTAAAAAAATTTCAATAATCAAAAATTATAATATACAAAAACATAAGGAACAAAAAGACAGGAAATACTGATTTAAGTATTGCTCTAGGTCCACTTGCAATAAGCAAAGTTACAAAAGGTGTCATAGTTTCCAATATTCTTAATAATACTATATATTTTTGTATTTTCTATTTTTTTAAAAAATGTTTGACAAAAATTTATCTCAAAGATAGTAAAAAAATATGGCTGAAATAAGTAATAGCAAAAAAATGTTAAGAAAAAAATAAGTACATCTTTACTCCTTTAAATATTTAATTTAATTATTGAATATAGTATAACATAAAAAAATGGGACTATTGCAAAAATTAAAATTTCAATTCTAAAGTAAAAAAATAAGTGAGTTACGAATGGAAATTTTACTCAGTAACGAACTATTTTTTTACTTTTTATGAATTTGCAACAACCCCATAAAAATATCTAAAAATTTATGAATTATGCCAGAACACTCGCGACTCTAGCACTCGTAGAGTGTTAGTCGTGAGATGAATGGCATATTTTTGTTTACAAAAAAATTTGAAATAATTAAATATATATAGTATAATAAAAAAATGATAATAAAAAAATATCAAATATTAATTTGGAAGAGGATATGTATATTCAATTCAATATCATATAGTGTGGTGTGTAAAAATATAGAAGGAAAGTATTAATTGATGATATTGAAAAAAACTTTAAAAAGAATTATTAATTGAAATTTCTAATGAAAAATAATATAAAAAAATAATAGAAATGGAAACAGATTTAGACCATATTCATATATTAATTGAGTGTAGTCCTCAACATTTCATACCTAATATTTTTGAAAAATATTCAAAGGAATTTCTGCAAGAAAAACTTTTTTTAAAAACATCCTGAGATAAAAAAATAAGTTATGGAATGGACACTTATGGAACCCTAGTTATTTTGTTGCAACTGTTTTCAGAAAAATACTGAAGAACAAATAAAAAGATATATCCAAACTCAAAAAGAAAGATGAGAAGGAGGAACTATGGCGAATTATGTATTGACATTAGCTTTAAAAAAACTGAACTATGGCAAGAACATATTTTAGAAAAGAGACTAAATATAGCCAGAATGATATATAATGCTTGCCTTTATGAAATCCTTAAAAGACATAAAAAAATGATAAATTCTTCTGAATATAAAGAAATTAGTAATTTAGAGAAAAAAAGAGCAATCTAAAAAGATATAAAGAATTAGATAAAAAAATATTCAATATCTAAATTTGAATTAAATAAATACGTAAAACCTATGACACAAAAAAATTTAAAAAAAGAATATAGGATCTCAAATGGGACAAGAGTTAGCTGAAAGAGCCTTTGCAACTTATGAAAAAAATTTAAGTATGGTAAAGCTAAAAAAAGTATATTTTTAAAAAGTTATGGAGATTTCTATTCTGTTAGAGAAAAAGGAAATATTACAGGACTTAGATTTTTTTTAAAGAAGATTGTTGTATATCTTGGTTGGGCTTAAAGATTCCTGTAATAATAAAAAAATAATGATAAATATGCACAAAGTTGTTTTTTTAGATAAATTATTATATTGTAGACTACTTAAGAGAGTTGTAAATGGAAAAAAATAAATATTACATTCAAATAACTTTTGAGGAACACCTCCTAAAAAAACATAAAGTTGGTGGAGAAAAATGAAATTGGAATTGATATAGGAACTTCAACAATAGCAATTGTTAGTGATAATAAAGTAGAATTAAAGATTTTAGCTGAAAAATATAGAAATAAATGAAAAAGAAAAAAATAAGACTACAAAGAAAAACTAGATAGACAGAGAAGAGCAAACAACCCTAATAAATACAATGCTGATGGCACAATTAATATAGAAAAATAAAGAAAAAAATGGAAAAAGAGCAAATTGTATGTAAAAAAACAAAGTTAAAACTTTCAAATTTACAGAGAAAAAAATCGCAGAGAAAAGGGAACAATCTCACAATATTTTTAGCGAATAGTATACTAGAAATTGGAACAATAGTAAAAGTTGAAAAATATGAATTTTAAAAGCTTTTACAGAGAAGAAGCAAGAAAAACTCAAATATCTGAAAAAAACTGGAAAAATTTAAAAAAGAAAAAGAGATTTGGAAAAATCTTTATCAAATAGAGCACCTGCATTATTAATTAAAATAATAAATAGAAAAATTAGAATATATTGGAAAAAAATATAATAAAAAAATTGATACTTTTAAAGTAAAAAGCTAGTCAACTAAATCATAGTACAAAATGAATATGAAAAGAAAAAGTCTATCAAAAAGATGGGTAGAAATATTAGGAAATAAAAATACAAAGAGATTTTGTATTCTGCATTTTTTTAATAAAGAATGTAAAAGAGAATTTAGAAGAAGTAAATATAGAAAAAAAGCACAAAAAGAATTTAAAAAAATTTTGTTAAATTGCATAATGAAGAAATTGAAAGAATAAAAAAAGGAAATGTAAAAACATTAAAATGTATGGGATTTTAAAAATAAAAAAACTGGTTTTTGAACCGAGCCAATAGGACGTAAATATTCTCAACGGAGAGTTTGTCCATTAAAGTCTTAAGGAAATTAGCTAGTATTTGAATACTAGATATTCAAAAAGAAACTAAATAGTACTTAAGAACCTCGCGACTCTAGCACTCGTAAGGTATCAGTCGTGAGAGGTTCAGTTAAAAAAACATATTTCTTTCCATTGAAGTACTAATCATTTCTTTTGAAACTTTATTTTGAATAAGTACACCTATTTTTTTAAAAGTCTCAACAACCACGAAAAACAATTAAAAATAAACAAAAAAATACAGGTAAAAGTATTCTTTTTAACATTTTAATTCCCCTTTTTGATTTATATTTTAATTATACTTAGTGATTGTTAAGATTTAGTAAAAAAATTTCTAATTTTTTTATTAAATGTTAGAACACTCGTGGCTCTAGCACTCGTAGGGTGTTAGTCGAGTAGTTCACTTACTTTTGAAATTTTTTTCTCTAAGAAAGAAGTAAAAATTTTTCTAAATTATCAAAAATCATTGTCATCAGCTCCACCAAAAATAATTTCTTTTTGATCTTACAAAAAAATTTAAAAATCTTTTTGAATTTGTCTTTATGACAAGTTTATAACACTTAGAAATTTTATTTCCTTTTTTTAGCAATTTTTATATCTTTTTATGGCTGTATAAGCTAATTCTATTACCTTTTTTTATCATTTTCTATTTTTTTAATATTTCTTTTGTCTTCATATATGTGGTAATTTTTTTATTGCATATTTTTTTATCAACTTCATTATATAAGCAGTTATTATCAGTGCTGGTACAATTATTAAAAAAATTTTTCTAAATATATATTATCCACATAACTTGAATATTTTATTTTTTTGGGAATAAAATTAATCTTAGGGTTAAAATTATTCCTGCCACTCCCATAAATGAAAAAGGAAAGCCTAAACCCATTAACATTTCACCTGTACTATCACTTGCTTTAAAAATTATATTCTCTCATCTTCCTCATATCCTTTTTTTAAATATATTTTTAATTATCTCAATTTTACTTCAAATTATAATATTTGTCTATTGACAAAAAAACTTTCTAAAAAGATATACTAAAGAAAAATACTATGTAAAGGAGTTTTATTATGGATTTTTAAAGAACTTTTAACAAAAAAATACTAAGTGAAGTTAAAAAAAGATGAAATTACTATTTTTTTACTGAACCTAATGAAGATAATGAAATTTTTAAATAAAAAGTAAGATTGAGGTAAACCTTATCTTCCAAAAAGACTTTGTTTTGGCCTTACTATCAAGAACTTCCTTTATCTTTCTTAGCACAAATCAATTTAGAAGAAGTTAAATCTTTAGACAAAGATAACTTACTTCCTGATAAAGGTATGCTATATTTTTTTCTATGAGTTAGAAACACAAGAATGGGGATTTAAACCTGAAAAATAAAGGTTGTTCTAAAGTTTTCTACTATGAAGATATTTCTAACTTTGAATTAATTGATTTTCCTGAAGATATTGAAGACTATAATATAGTTCCTGAATTTAAAGTTAATTTTTAAATCAAATATTAGTTACCCTGCTTATGAAAAATTTTGAAAAAAACTTAATGAAAATGATGTACTTCTAGAAAAGTATGAAACATTTGAAGGATATGATGAACTTTATGATGATTTCTTTGATAATTATTGTGATTTCCATGAAGAATATATGGATAGTCTTGAAAGTCATACTAAATTACTTGGTTACCCTGATGTTGTTCAAAAATTCAATGGAAGAAGAATGTGTAGAAGTAACAAGAGATTTTGATATGGAAGCTGTTAAAAGCTTCTCCCTAAAAAATATAAAGAAGAAATCAAAAAGGCTGCTGAAAATTGGATTTTACTTTTTCAAATGGATACTGTTGAGACTGATGATTATGAATTGATGTTTGGAGATTCTGGACATATCTATTTTTTTGGATTAAAAAGAAGATTTAAAAAAATAAAAAAACTTTTGATAATGTTTGGCTAATTCTACAATCTTGTTAAATAAAAAAATTAGGGTTGCTACAAAAAAATAAATTTGTAACAGCCCTTTAATTTTATTTTTTTAATCAACATAGTAAACACGATTTTGGTTTTTCTTGCAGGAACACTTGGATATTCCCCATCTACATAACCTAAAAATACAATGTCCTATTCCTTCATATTCTCCTTCAATTCCAAGAGATTTTTAGAATTTCTTTTTCCTTCTTCAGTTTCAAATTCTTGTCTTGCTCTATTTATCCAACAACTTCCTATATTTAAAGCATGAGCAGCTAACATCATATTTCCCATAACAAGACTTCCATCGTATGCTTTATTTGCCCAATCTTTTTGGAGCTAAAACTACTAGTACAACAGGTGCATTGAAAAAAATGGATCAAAAACCTTTTTTCCATCCTCCAATTTCACAATTCATTCTTGATAATTTATCACGAAGTTCTTTGTTTGTTACTGAGATAATGATAGGAGATTGTTGCCCTTTCCCGCTTGCTGCATAAAGTCCACTTTCAATAACTTGATCAATAATCTCTTTTGGTAACATATCACTTTTATATTTTCTAATACTTCTTCTTTCCTTTATTGCTTTTTAAAAACTTCATTCATTTTTTTACCTCCACTCTTTCTAATTTCAACTATTATATACCTAAAATGCAAAAAAAGCCAATGTAATTTTTGAACTACATTGGCTTTCTTTTTCATAAAATTTTAATCATCAATTTCAATTTTCTATTTTTTTGCACTACCACACCATAACTATTAAGAATTTAAAAAAATATTTTATATTCCTCCCAACAATGTAGTAATTATTGGAATCACAATAACAAATAATAATGTACTTGTTGTTACTACATTTGTTGCATATTCTACATCACCCTTTGCCTCATTAACTAAAAATTGGTAATACTGCAAGTGCTGGAGCAGCTGATTGTACTATGAATGTTTTTCACTTCTATTGCTGATAGCTCTTTTAATGGTAGAATATCTGAAGCAAATTTTATTAAAACAAGCATAACAATTGGTGAAAAGATAAATCTTCCTATGAGAGCAAATATTGTATCTCTATCAAATTTTTATACTTTTTTTAGTCCAGCATTATGTAAAAACAATTCCTATATATATTAAAAGATAGTGGTGTAACTATTCCTCCTAAATATCCTAATGTAGAATTAACAAAAAGCAGGGACAGGTATACTTAAGAATAAAAAAATACTAAAGCTACTATAAAAACCTAATAATGGAGGTGGAAATAACTTTTTCCAATCAAAGGTTGTTCCTTGTTTATTTTTTTATCATTTGTATCGTTACCAATTAGTATTGCTCCAAATGCCCAGGTTGAAACTGTGTTTGTAACATAATAAACTAAAAAAATACGGTAAACTTTGATTTCCAAATAGTGCAATATTTAATGGTAGTCCAATAAAAAAATTGTATTTGCATTGACAACAGTATTTATGAAAGTCCCTTTTCTTCCAACTGGAACATTTATAATTTTTTTACAAGTATATATGCAAAAATATATCCAATTATTACAGATAAAAAAAGTATAAACTAAAGCACCTGTTAAAGATAATAAAGATTTTAATGTCAAATACTTCAAAACAGATACAAAAAAATAGACGCTGGTAAAGCAATATTCATAATCAACTTAGATATATTTCTACTAAAAACTATCACTAAACCATTGTTTTTTTCTTTCAACACATATCCTAAAAGCAATTAATAAAACTATGGATAATATACTTCCTATTGATGTTATAAATGCTTCCATTTTTCTGAGTACCTCTCTTTAAATTTAATATTTTGGTGTCCACTTAATTTTTTTCAATAGCCTCTTTTTATATCAGTTATGTCTTCTCTATTTAATTTTTTTGATCTAATGCACATTGTCCAACAGCTTCAGCAACTCTTTGAGAAAAATTCTGTTAGTTTTGATACTGGTGGTAATGTAGCTGCTCCTGGTTTTGTTGTATCAACAATTCCTCCCAATGAGTGAGCAGCTTTTGATATCATTTCATTTGTCATTAATTTAGCTGTTGAAGCTATTGCTCCTAATCCAAGTGCTGGATATATTAAAGCATTATTAGCTTGTCCTATTTCATAAGTTACTCCATTGTATTCAACTGGATCAGCAGGAATACCTGTTGCAACTAGTGCCTTCCCTTCTGTCCATTTAATTAAATTTTCAGCAGTTGCTTCTGCTAATTTTGTTGGATTACTCAATGGGAAATATAATAGGTCTTGCTGTATATGAAGCCATTTCTTTTTACTATTGTTTCTGTAAAAAGTATTTGGTTGAGTAGAAGTTCCAACTAAAATAGTTGGTCTAACTGCCTTAACTGCTGCTTCTAGATTTGTTAATTCATTTGCATTATTAAATTCAGTTCTTTTTACGAGCAAATGGTTTTTGTTCTGGTGTTAAATCATCCATATCATCAAACAAAAGTCCTTGTTTGTCAACTAAATAAAAATCTATTACGAGCTTCATTTTCAGATAAACCTTGTTGTAACATTTCTTGATATATACGATCTGCTATTCCTGCTCCTGCTGTTCCTGCTCCAAAACACATATATCTTTGATTAGTTAATTTTTTTCTCCAGAAATTTTTAATGCTCCTAAAAATTCCTGCTAATGTAATTATTCCTGTTCCTTGAATATCATCATTAAATACAGGATAAGTTTTCCAATATTTATGTAAAACATTAGCTGCATTTGAACGACCAAAAATCTTCAAAGTGCAGATATAGTCTAGGGAATAGTTTTTTTCAGCAGTTTGAACAAATTTATCTACAAAAATCATAGTATTTATCTCCATAAACTCTTTTATGACGATTTCCTAAATATAGTTTGTCTTCAAGTAAAGTTTCACGATTTGTTCCTGCATCTAAAACAACTGGTAAAACTGACTTAGGATCTATACCAGCTGCTGCTGTATAGACCATTAACTTTCCAACAGAAATGTCAACTCCATTAGTTCCCCAATCTCCAATTCCTAAAAATACCTTCTGCATCAGTTGCAACTATAAGTCTTATTTCTCTATCTTTTGTTGCATTTCTTAAAGCTTCTTCAATTGTTTCAGGAGAGTCTATTGACAAATATACTGCATTTTGTGGATTTACAAACAGCTCACTATAATTTTCTATATTTTCAGCTATAACTGGATCGTATACTATTGGCATAAATTCAACTACATGTTGACTGAACAAGTAATAAAAACAAAGTTCTATTTGTGTCAAAAAAATTTCCATTAAAAAAATCTTCTTTTTGTTTATTAGAGGTTCTTTACTTTTTGTATTGTGCATATACTTGTTCTGCTTGTTCCTCAATTGTTTGAATTTGTGGTGGTAGTAGTCCAGTTAATTCTAGTTCTTTTCTTTCTTCCTTCGTGAAAGCTGTTCCTTTGTTTAAAAATGGGATCATTTAATACTTCATAAGATTTCTTTTGCCATATTTACCTCCTAAATTTTTGTTTTTGAAAATCAATTGAAAAATTAAGATTTTTTTCAGTGATTTTAATTATTATACACCTAAAAATACAAAAAAAGCCAATGCAATTTTTACAATGGCTTTTTCCTAATAGATTTTTGTGAATAACTCTTTTAATATTACTATGGTGTATTTCCTATTTTCATGAAAGGTACAAGAAATGGTAATACAACAAGTGCTGGTATAGCTAATACTACCATAACTGGTACTGCTACTGCTCCCATGAGTCCACCAACTACACCTTCTACTGCTTGGCTAGGTGGATCTGTTAAATATAATTTAGATGGTACATCTATATATTGTCCTTTCCCTTTTTTTCTAAAAAAATTCACTACGATTTTGTAATTTTACAACTTTTCCTTCAAAATAAGGAACATCTAAAAAGAACAATTACCCATTCTTCAGAATTTTTCTTCAATTTTATATCTAACTTTTCTTCTATTAAGTTCATTTTTTTAAATTTTCATAAAAAAACTTTTTTTGTTCTTTTTCATAGTTAGCATTATTCCTAGATTTTTTTGTTAATTGTAATTCTACTTCCGAAATCGAGTCCAACGCTTCCATCTCTTGCATCAACATGAATATTTACTGAAGCATTTTTTTAATTGTTCTCTTGAAAAGTTTAATTCTTTTGGAAAGTTACTCAATCTTAATAATCTATCTGCATCTTTCCCAGAAAAATTGATAATCATAATTATTTCCTAACATATAGATATTATTATCATTACCTTTTACTACTAATTGAATTGTTTCATTTTTTTCTTTGATATAGTTTAATGATTGACAAGCTGTAAAAAGCAAATACAAGCATTAGACACATGAATATTTTTTTATCATTCTTTCCTCCCTATAATTATTTAGTTTCTTATTACAGTGTGAGTTTTTCACTATTAACCCTCTCCATGATTAATATGTTTTATTATAGCATAGAATTTTTAAAAATTTAGTAAAAATTTTTGACTTTTTTTAGTAATAAATATTAAAAATATAGAAAAATTTCTAATTTTTGAGGATATGGAGTATATGAAAAAGAAAAAAAGTTTAAAATTGCTTTAGCACAAATAAAAATTGAACAAAAAAATATAGAGGAAAAATTGTAAAAAAATTTTTTTGAGAAAAAATAGAAGAGGCAGCTAAAGAAAATGTGGATATCATATGTTTTCCTGAACTAGCTACTATAGGATATACCATTACTACTGATGAACTAAAAAAAGCTACCAGAAGATTTTAACAATACTTTTATTGAAAAAAATTACAAGAGAAGGCAAAGTTTTTTTTAAAAATACATCTTCTAGTTGGTTATCTAGAAAGTAAAACAACTAAAAAAATCAAGAGATTTCTATAATTCTTGTATTTTTTTATTGATGATGATGGAAAAATACTTGCTAATGCAAGAAAAAGTTTATCTTTGGAAAAAAAGAAAAAAACTAAATTTAAAAGCTGGAAATAAATTTGTAGTAAAGAATACTAAATTTGGAAAAAAATAGGTATATTACTTTGTTATGATTTAGAATTTCCTGAACCTGCAAGAATAGAATGTCTAAAAAGGAGCTGAAATAATTTTTTTGTACCTTCTTTATGGAGCTTTAATGCTGAGAATAGATGGCATATAGATTTAGCTGCTAATTCCTTATTTAATTTGCTTTTTTTATAGCTGGTTGTAATGCAGTTGGTGATAGTTGTTGTGGAAAAATCAAAAAAATTGTAGAGCCTGATGGAAGTACTTTGATCGAAGCTAGTGGTACAAATGAAGAATTACTAATGGCTACAATAGATTTAGAAAAAAATTTCTGAAGTAAGAGCTAAAATCCCATATTTAAGTGATTTAAAAAAATAAAAAAATAGGGCTGTTGCAAAATTAAATTTTTCAACCTAAAGTAAAAAATAAGTGAGTTACGAATGGAAATTTTAGATAAAAAAATCAAATAGAATGAGCTGAGCAAATGCAGGAGTGTCTGAACGAAGTGAGTTTCCTGATTTCTTAGAAGCACTTAGCAATTTATTGCTTAGAGCTTCTTATGATGCAGATTCTTGATTTTTTTATCGTTAAGAAATTTACTCAGTAACGAACTATTTTTTTACTTTCTTGTACTGACCCCCAAAAAAAGTTGGACAAATTAATTTAACTTACTAATAAGGATTGACTTCTGTAAGAAGCAGGAGTTAATCCTTTTAATTTTTTTCCTTTATTCTTTTGTTGTTGTAATAATATATATAATCTTCTATTGCTTCTTTCAATTCTTCTAATGTCTTGTACTTTTTCTTCTTGTTCATAAAAACATTTCTGTTTTTAACAACCCAAAGAAACTTTCCATTAATCCATTATCTAAACTATTTCCTTTTTCTTGACATGCTTTTGAGTTATCTTTTTCTTTTTTTCAATCTTTCTTGATATGAAGAATGTTGATACTGCCATCCTTGGTCACTATGAAATATCAAATTTTCATAACTTTCATTTTTCTTTAAATGCTAAACTTAACATATGATTTATCTGCTCCAAGTTAGCACTGCGCGAAATATCATATGAAACTATATATCTTCCATAAGCATCTAATATTGGAGATAAGTATAACTTTTCTCCTCTTAAATTAAATTCTGTTACATCTGTAAACCATTTTTTTGATTTGGAGCTGTTGCTTCAAAAATTTCTTTTAATATGGTTATCCGCTATCTTTCCTATGCGACCTTTGTATGAAGAATATTTTTCTTTTTTTACGGATAATACTTTGTAAATTAAATTTCTTCATAATTCTTTTGTACTTTTTATGATTAACATTTAAACCTTGATTTTTTTAATTCCAATGTTACTCTGCGATAACCATATCTTCCTTTATTCGCATAGTAAATTTCTTTGATTTTTTTCAATAATATCTTTATTCTTCTCATCAATATCTTTTTTTACCAATATAGTAATAATATACTGATCTTGATATTCCAGCAATCTTTAATAGCATTTTTGAAAGGATATTTAGCTCTAAGTTCAGCTATTATTTTTTTACTTTTTCTTCTCTTTTAGCTTCCTTTCTTGAACTAGAGCTTTCAATTTTTAAATATTCATTCTCAGCCTTAAGATACAAATTTTCTTCTTCTAATTGCTTAATTTTATCTTGTTCAGGTAATACTTTATCATTTTTTTCTTAAGTTTAGTCATAGATTTAGGTTTCCTTCCTTTTTTTCTTTTCTACAACATTATACCCATTTTTTTAAATTTTGAAAGCCAATTATCTAAAAATACCAGAAGATGTCAATCCAATATCAATAGCAACAGAATTAATAGATTCATGATCAATTAAAAATTCTATTAATTGTTTGTAATTTAAAAATCTTTAGAATATACTCTATTTTTTTATCTTTTCTTAAAATATCATATCCATGTTTTTTTCAATTAAAAGCAATTAAATATTTAATATTAGATTCCTGAACATCAAAAGCTTTTAGCTAAAGAAGGAATAGTTTCCCCTTTTTTCTCCTTTTCAAATATTTCAATTTTTATTTTCTCTTGTTAATTTACTCATAAAAAACTGCACCCCCAATCTTATGTCCAAGATTATGGGTGCAGTACAAAAAAGTAAAAAATAGTTCGTTACTGAGTAAAGTTTCTTAACGATAAAAATCAAGAATTCGCTGTAAATTCGACATCTGTAAGAAACTCTAAATGAACAAGTTCATTAAGTGTTTCTAAGATCGCTACGCTCAGACATGTCGAGATTTACTCGGCTCATTCTATTTGATTTTTTTATCTAAAAATTTCCATTCGTAACTCACTTATTTTTACTTTAAGATTGAAACTTTAATTTTGCAACAGCACCTTTTTATAAAGTTTGCAATAGCCTAATTTTTTTAATACTCGAAGAATGTTTCTATTGTTTTTTTCATCAGATTTTTTTCCTAGATATGAGAATATTACAAAAAAGCTGTAAGGGCAACAACAAGACTTGGAACTATATTATGTAAAGAAAAAAATCTTAGTTTTTGTTATTTCAAGATATAAGTAAGCTACGATTCCAAAAGAATATTGAAGCTATAGCTCCTGTTGCATTCTGCTCTCTTCCAATAAAGTCCTAAAAATCAAAGGACAGAAGAATACGATTTCTTGTCCACCTAGAGCAAATAAATTTATCCAAGTGATTAAACTTATTGGTTTTTACTGAAAGTATGAAAAACTAAAAAGTCCTATTAAAAAAATGAAGTCCACATAGAGATTTTTCTTTATCTTATTTTCACTTGCATTTTTATCTAAGTAAGTGACATATAAATCCTTTATTAAAGTAGAAGAGGAAATTATTAATAGAGAATCTACAGTTGACATTACTGCTGCAAGAGATTCACCCTATAAAGACTCCTGCAAGTATAGGATATAGATTTTTAAGAGCCAAGATAGGAATAATTTTATCCACTTCTTGTAAATCAGGAATAATAGCTCTCCCCATTACTCCAACTAAGTGCATACCTAAAACTAAAAACTCCAACTAAAGATGTTCCTATTATCATAGCATTGTGCATAGCTTTTTGCATCTTTAAAAAAGCCATACATCTTATTGTTGTTGCAGGTAGTCCTAAGATACCTATACCAACTAGAATCCAGAAAGACATAATAAATGGCTTAGCAATATTTCCACCAGAGTCAGGTTTTTAAAAAGATTAGGATCAATCTCTTTAATCTTCATCATAATATTTTCCATACCATTTCCATGTCTTAGTATAACAAAGAAAAAGAACTATAGTTGCTGTAAACATAACAACTGCTTGAATAGCATCTGTCAAAGTTACAGCTCTAAATCCACCAAAAGTTGTATATATTATTACAACTGATGAAAATATTATAAGTCCTGTTGTATATGAAAGTCCTGTCACTGCTTCAAATAGCCTAGCTCCACCAATAAATTGAGCCACAATAGCACTTATGAAGAAAAATTATTAACATGATAGATGATAATATATTTAAGAAATTATTGTTATATCTAGCTTTTAAAACATCAAAAAAATTGTTATTGCATCTAATTTTCTTGAGATGATAGAAAGTTTCTTACCAAGAACTCCTAAGGTAAAAATGCTGTAGGAACTTGAATACAAGCAAGTAGAACCCAACCTAAACCAAGCTTTATATGCAATACTATATTCCCTATAAAAAGAACTTGCTCCAACATAAGTTGCAACTATTGTCATTGCAAGGACGAAACCACCCATAGATCTTCCACCAATATAGTATTCATTAGTGAAACTTTCAGAACTATTTTTATTTTATTGACTTTATAAGCAATAAATAGCATTGCAGATAAATATAGTAAAAATTGGTACAATTATTAGTATTTTTATCCATTTTTCACCCTTACTACTTATCTAACTTCTTGTCTTTATTATCATATTCTTCAAAAATCGACATCTTTGAAGAAAAGTTTTTATACAAAACATAGACCAAAAACATTTATAAGCACTAATCCGACAACACAAGAATAGAAAAACCATTCAGGTAAACCTAAGATATATTTGTATTCTTCTACATTATCAGAACCATATTCATAAGCAAAAATAATACCACCAAACAAAAATATATTAAATAAAGAGCAATAGTTATTAAAACTTCTTTATTTATTTGTTTTTGAAATTTCTCATTGATCCTCCTAAAAAAAGAATAATTTTTAATTACTTGTTAAGATTAACAATTTTTACTAAAAAGCAATCTTTTTACATTTATGTCCTTTTATGTCCTATTTATAAGATGCCAAGCTTTTAACTCATAATGCTTGTAAATATTATAAAAATAGTAAGATTATATAAAGGAATATTGATTTTCAATAATATAGTGCTTACTGATATGGAGGTACAAAATGATCGAGATGACAAAAGAAAATGATGAGATAAAAATAGTGATAAGCTATAAGAAACTTATAAAAAGTTTATCAAGTTTGCTTCTTATTTTTCTTATTTTAATATTTATTCTTTTTGATTTTGAATTTCCAGCAATGATTTTAAATCCTCTTTTCAGCTATGTTTTTATATATTTAATTCTCATTTCTTTTTGGAATTTCCTATGAAAAGATAACAATAAAAGAAAATTATATATTACTAGAAGTGATAAGAAATAATAAGAGAATTTGTTATTCTCAAAAAAATATCCCTAGATGAAATTAACAAAACTTACTTTAAATCATCATTTTTAAGAGGACGCTCAAGAGATTTATTAACTTATATATTTCCATTCGATAGATACTTAAAAATAGAAACAAATAAAAAGACTTATTCATTTGGAAAAGAAATAGATTATGAGGATTATTTGAAAAATAAACAAAAATTTTATAGAAAAAGTAAGAGAATATAAAGCTGAAAAATAATATTAGATAAAGAAAGAAATAGAGAAGAAGAATTAGAGGCAATGTATAAACTAGGAGTTGAAGAAAGATATATAGAGATACTGAATGCTATTATAGATGAAGAAAAAAATTATTTATTTCAAAGAAAGAAGAAAATTTCTTAATAGAAGCTATTAATAAGTCGAAAGATTCACAAGAAATAGATTTCTATGTTTTCTATGTAAATTACCTATCAAAAAAGAATATGCAAATCAAAAAGTCTTGGTAGGATATGATGGGGTTGATGGAAAAGAAGTGACTATGTCAAAGTTAAAGGAAGATATAAATAAGCTAAGAGATGATAGAAGTACATTTAAATACTTTAAACTGCACAATAATCTTGAGTACAAGAAAAAGTGCAGTTTTTTTAATAAATAGGACATAAAAGGACAAATATATTGAAATTTGATTTTTGCAGAAAAATTGCTATTCTAAAAAGGTTAAAATATTAAGAAAGGAAGCAAAAATACTATGAAAAGAAAAATTATTTTTGGAAAAATATTATTATCAATTTTTATTAACTTTTTGTTTTTGTTGCTTTGTCAGAAAGAAGAAAATAAAGAAGAAAGTATTAGAACAGTATCAACTGTGGATATAGATAGTTTAAATCCTTATCAAGTTGTTTCTAGTAATTCTGATCAAATTCTTTTTAAATGTATTTGAAGGATTAGTTATGCCAGGAACAGATGGAACAGTTATTCCTGCCTTGGCAGAATCTTATGAAGTTTCAGAAGACAGTAAGACATATACATTTTACAATTAGAAAGGGAGTAAAATTTCATAATGGAAATGATATGGATATTAAGGACGTAGAATTTTTCACTAAATTATATGTCAGGAAAAATTAGGAAATGCTCCAACAGAAGCTCTATTTTGAAAAATATTGAAAAATAGAAGTATTAGATGATTCACATATTGCAATTCATCTATCTGAACCTGACTCAAGTTTTATTTACTTATATGAAAAGAAGCAATAGTCCCTGATGAAAAATAAAGATCATTTAAATGATACTGCAATAGGAACATATTCATATAAAATTAGTGAATATCAAAGAGACCAAAAATTAGTTCTTAGTAAAAATGAAGAATACTGGGGAGAAAAAGCAAAAAAATCCCAACAGTTTCAATCTTAATAAGTCCAAATTCAGAAACAAATTTTTCTTAAATTCTTATCTCATGAAATAAATTTCTTATCAGGTATTGATTCTAAAAAGAATTCCTGAATTAGATAAATATCAAATTCTTAATTCACCTTCAAATCTATGTTTAATTTTAGCATTAAACCCTAAGGAAAAAACCTTTTGATGATATTGAAGTGCGTAAAGCGATCAATCTTGCAATAGATAAAAACAAGATAATTCAATTAGCAATGAATGGAAAAAGGAACTCCTATTTATACAAATATGAGTCCTGTTATGTCAAAAATTTTTTATGGGCTGCTCCTGAAGAAAAAGCAGATCCTCAAAAAGCAAAAACAAATTTTAGAAGAAAAGAAACCATTACCTATAAAATTCACTTTTAAAAAGTTCCAAATAGTTCTAAGATTTATTTAGATACTGCTCAATCTATTAAAGAACAATTAAAAAGAGGTAGGAATTACAGTTGATTTAGAAATAATTGAATGGGCAACTTGGCTTTCTGATGTATATACTAATAGAAAATATGAAGCAAGTTTAGCTGGTTTAGCTGGAAAAATGGAACCTGATGCTATTTTAAGAAGATATACTTCTACTTATGCAAAAACTTTTACAAATTTTAATAATGCAAGATACAATATGTTAATAGAAGAAGCTAAAAGAACTTCAAATGAAGCAAAAACAAATAGAAAAATTATAAGGAAGCTCAGAAAATTTTAGCTGAAGAACAAGCAGCTATTTTCCTTATGGATCCAAATACTATAATTGCAACAGAAAAAAAGGATTAGAAGGATTTGAATTCTATCCATTACCATATTTTAATTTTTGCAAAACTATACTTTAAAAAATAAGGAAAAATTATGTATTATATAAAAATTTTTAGAATGCTTTTTAAGTGTTTTTTCCATTGAACCTTTTTCTTTTTACTTTTTAGAATTGATTCCTGGAGATCCAGAAACTACTATTTTTAGGACTAGAAGCAAGTGCTAAAGATCTTGAAAATTTAAGAGAACAATTAGGATTAAATTTAAGCTTTGGAACAAGGTATTGGAATTGGCTTTGTGGAGTTTTTCAAGGTGATTTAGGGATTTCTTTCAAATACAAAGAGCCTGTGTTTAAATTAATTTTAGAAAGACTTCCTTGACACTTAAAAATTGCTTTTTATTTCCATATTCATTATTTTCTTGGTATCTATACCTTTATCGTTTTACACAATACTAAGAGTAAAAGAATTAAAAAGATAGGGAGAATCTATTTTTAGTTTATTTATTTCTATACCTTCTTTTTGGTTAGAATTATATTTATGTACCTATTTGGAATCATCTTAAAATGGACATCAACAGGATACAATAACTCTTGGCAGTCATTAATACTTCCATGTATAGTTATTTCAATTCCTAAAATAGGTTGGATAAGTATGCACTTATATTCAAATTTATATAAAGAGTTAAGAGAAGATTATATTAAGTATCTTTACTCTAATGGAATGAAAAATTTATTTAAATTTTTACATATTAAAAAAATGCTTTTTACCAATTATTCCTTTTAACAGGAATGCTACTATTAGAATTAATTACTGGAGTTGTTATCATAGAACAAATTTTTTTCTATCCCTGGAATTGGAAGACTTCTAGTGCAATCTGTTTTAATGAGAGATATTCCTTTAATACAAGGTTTGATTTTTTTATACATCAACTTTTTGTGGTTCTTTTTAAATTTTGTAATAGATATACTATATTCTTTATTAGACCCAAGAATCCAAGTAGGGTGATCAATAATGAAAAATGGCAATATTTTATATTAATTCTAGTAGGAATTATATTCTGTATTTCCTTTTATCAAAATCCATATAAGATTTCAGAAAAACTTTTACTTTTATTAAAAGCCTAGTTTTTCAACATATTTTAGGAACGGATAATTTAGGAAGAGATATTTTTAGTCGTCTATTACTAGGAACTTTCCATAGTATTTTTCTTGCCTTTAGTGCTATTTTATTAGCAGCCATTGTTGGAAGTATACTAGGTGCAGTTGCAGGATATTTTGGTGGCTATATTGATGAGTTTTTTCTGTTTATTTCAGAAATATTTATGTCAATACCAGTAATTTTTAATTACTTTTAGGAATTATTGTACTTCTAAATAATGGTTTTCATTCTATTATTTTGGCACTTTTTGTGCTATATATGCCAAGAACACTTTCTTATGTTAGAGGTTTAGTAAAAGAGAAAAACATAAAAACTATATCAAGATAGCAAGAATCTATGGAGTTAGTAATTTCAGAATTATGAGGAGACATATTGCTCCTAATATTATACTTCCAATTCTAGTAAACTTCTCGACAAATTTTTGCAGGTGCTATTCTAACTGAAGCCAGTTTAGGATATTTAGGTTTTGGAATTCAACCCCTTATCCTACTTTTAGGAAATATGTTAAATGAATCACAATCTTATTTCTTGTTAGCACCTTTGGTTTACAATCTTACCAGGACTTATGATTTTATTTTTAGTCTATAAGATAAATCAAATTTCAAGAAAATATCAGGAGAAAAAGTAATGGAAATACTAAAAATAAAAAAATCTAAATCTTAAAAATTCGTGAAAAAGAAATCTTAAAAAAATGTTTCTTTTAGAAATAAAAGAGGGAGAAGTCATAGGATTAATAGGAGAATCAGGAAGTGGAAAAACTATTTTTTTACAAAATATATTTTAGGTATACTTCCTTTAGCAGCTCAGTATACTCAAGAAACTTTTTGAAGTTGTTCCAAAAGTAGGAGCTATTTTTCAAAAATGCTTTTTACTTCCTTAAACCCAACAATGAAAAATAGGAAAACAATTAAAACATCTTTTATGTTTCTCACTATGGGACACAAGAAAATTGGAAAGAGAAAATAGAGAGCTTATTAGAAGATGTTGGTTTGGATAAAAATAGAAATTTTTTTAGATAAATATCCTTATGAATTAAGTGGTGGAGAACAACAGAGAATTGTTATTATGGGAGCTTTTGATAGGTGAGCCTAGTTTTTAATTGCAGATGAAGTAACAACTGCTTTAGATGTAGAAACAAAAATAGAAGTTGTTAAATTTTTTTAAAAAGATTACGTGAAAAATTTAAAATATCAATTTTATTTATAACTCATGATTTATCTACTTTAAAAAAATTTTGCTGACAAAATCTATGTAATGTATCATGGGGAAATTGTTGGTGAAGATCATCCTTATAGAAAACAATTATTTCAACTTTCTCAAGATGTTTGGAGGAGAAAAATAATGCTATTGACTGTGGAAAAATTTAACTAAAGTATATGTAAAAAGAAAATATTAAATAATGTTTCATTTTCATTAAAGAAAGGTGAAATTTTAGGAGTGCTAGGGAAGTCTGGTGCTGGGAAATCAACTATAGGAAAAATATTACTCAATTATCAAGACCAACAACAGGAACTATCTTGTTTGAAGGAAAAGCCCTGTCAGAAGTTCCTAGAAGAGATATTCAGGCAATTTTTCAGGATCCTTATAGTGCATTGAATCCAAGTTTAAAAATAGGTGAAATTTTAGAAGAACCCCTTATAGCCAATGGAGTATTTCAAAATAAGAAAGAAAGAAGAAAAAGTTGAAGAAACTTTAGTAAAAGTAGGACTTTTAGAGTCTGATTATGAGAAATATCCAGAAGAGTTATCAGGTGGGCAGCAACAAAGAGTTTGCATTGCAGGAGCAATTATCTTATCTCCAAAATTAATTATTTGTGATGAACCTATTGCTTCTTTGGATTTAGCAATTCAAGTACAGATACTAGATTTAATTCAAAAAATAAATCAAGAAGAAGGAATCAGTTTTATTTTTATCACACATAATCTACCAGCTGTCTATAGAATTGCTGATAGAATATTGCTTTTGTATCGTGGAGAAGTACAGGAAATTCAAGAGGTGGAAGAATTTTTTTAGAAATCCTAAAAGTGAGTATGGAAAAATTCTTACAGACTTTAAATTTAATTAAAGATTTTTAATTTTTTAGAAAAACTCTCATAAATTAATGATAGAAATCATCAATTTATGAGAGTCTCTTTATTTTTACTCAGCTGTTTCTAAAAACTTGAGATCCTTTTATAATCTCCACATTCTAAACAAACTCTATGTTGTCTTTTAGGAGCTCCACATTTTTCACAAGTTACTAAACCTATTGCAGTTAGTGCATGGTGAGATCTTCTCATATTCTTTTTAGCTTTAGAAGTCTTTTTCTTAGGTACTGCCATTACTTTTCCCTCCCTCTTTATTGCGTTTATTTATACCCTACTATCATACAAGATTTTTATTTAATGTCAAGTAAGAATTTGAAAAATATTGGGGCTTTTTCATATATAAACAAATATATTCTATTTCAAAAATATTTTTAAGTTAATGACAAATAATTTACTTGAAAAAAATATTTAATAATTGAGTATGATATGAGATAGATATTTTTAAGTAAAGACTATTTTTTTAAAAGTAAATATAGCCTTATAAAATTAAACACATAAAGGAGGGAAGTATGCTAAAATTTTATATAGATGTAATAAATTATCTAGCGATTTTTGCATTTCTTTTAGGTATTATCACAGCACTATTAGTAAAAATATAAGAAGCTATATTTAAAATATAGTTGTAGGCTTAGTTTCATTAGTAGGGCTTGCTTGTTCTGTAACGATGACTGTATTTAAAGCAGTTGTACCCACAGAAAAATGGTTAAAATATCATTACAATATAATCGGTGGGCGTTGGCAATAGGAATGTTATTTATGCTTGTAGCCTTAGTTCTACAAATCATAAAGACATTTAGAAAGTGTGAGAATGATAAACTTTGTATAGCCTCAGCTATAAGTATAATCTTCTCAACAATAGCAGTTTTGGTTTTTAGGATTTACAATAATTCCTCAGGTCTATGCTATGACAAAAGAGTTTGTTGCCTTTGGTGAAAATTCTTTTGGAACACAATCTTTGCTTAGATTGGGAGGATTTCTATTAGGACTATTAACAATATTCTTAATTGCTCTATCAGTTCAAAAAGTGTATTTTCGTTTTAAAAACCATGTTTGGCTAAAGTATTTGCCTTAGCAATTTTCTTTGTGGGAAGTATGGACTTCTTTTTAAGAGGAGTGTCAGCTCTTGCAAGACTAAGACTTTTAAAGTCAAGTAATCCATTTGTTTTTAATGTTATGATACTTGAGGATAAAAGTACTACCTATATAGCAATACTATTTGCAATAGTAGCTTGTATTTTCTCTTTCCTATTATTTAAGGATAGTAGAAAGGTAGTTGGAACATTTAAAAATAATGCTCTATTAAGATTGGAAAAAGCAAGATTAAAAATAATAAACATTGGCTTTCAAGCCTAGCTTTTCTTCTCAATATTATCTGTGTTTGCAATAACAGTAATACATAGTCATATAACAAAGCCTGTTGCTTTAACTCCGCCTCAACCATATCAAGAGGAAGGAAATATGATAGTTATTCCTTTAACAGATGTTGAAGATGGACATCTACATAGATTCTCATATACAGCAACTGGTGGAAATAATGTAAGATTCATAGTTGTTAAAAAACCAAAAAGGTGGAAGCTATGGAATAGGACTTGATGCTTGTGATATTTGCGGACTTTGCAGGATATTATGAAAGAAATGATGAAGTTGTCTGCAAACGTTGTGATGTTGTAATGAACAAATCAACAATCGGTTTCAAAGGTGGATGTAATCCAGTACCATTTGAATATGAAATTAAAGATAAGAAAATATATATAGATAAAGCGACTTTAGAAAAAGAAAAAGATCGTTTTCCAGTGGGTGATTAATATGTTTTGGAGAATGGTAAAAGGAACATTATTTAGACAGAGAAGTAAAATGCTTATGATAGCATTTACAGTTGCATTAGGAGTATCGCTTGCAACAGCTATGATGAATGTTATGCTGGGAGTTGGAGATCAAAGTTAACAAGGAATTGAAAACTTATGGTGCCAATATCACAGTAATGCATAAAGATGCTTCTATACTTGATGATTTATACGGTATAAGTGGAGAAACAGTTTCTAATAAATTTTTTTGTTAGAATCTGAAATTCCAAAAAATAAAAACAAATATTCTGGGGCTTTGCAATAGTTGACTTTTGCTCCATATTTAGAAAGAACAGGAGAAATAAAAGGAGTATCCGATAAGGTTAAAATCTATGGAACTTGGTTTGAAAAACATTTAGTTATGCCAACAGGTGAAGAAACTGATGCAGGTATAAAGAACTTAAAAACTTGGTGGGAAGTAAAAGGTGAATGGCTAAAATGATGATGACTTAGATGGAGTTATGGTAGGTAGCCTTATAGCTGGAAAAAAATAATTTAAAAGTTGGAGATACAATAGAAGTAAAAAGGAACAAAATGAAACTAAGAAACTTACTATAAGAGGAATAATAAATTCAGGTGGAAATGATGATGAGGCAATCTATACTGCTTTAAAGACTACTCAAGATTTATTTGGACTTGAAGGGAAAATCACTATGATAGATGTTTCTGCTTTAACAACTCCTGATAACGACTTGGCAAGAAAGGCAGCTCAAGACCCAAATAGTTTAACAATTTCTGAATATGAAACTTGGTATTGTACTGCTTTATGTAAGCTCAATCAGTTATCAATTGCAAAAGTTTTAACTGACAGTGTGGCAAAAACCTAATAGACAGGTTGCTGAGTCAGAAGGAACTATCTTGAATAAGACAGAGCTTCTAATGCTACTTATTTGTATCTTAAGTTCATTTTGCTTCAGCTCTTGGAATTTCTAACCTGATAACAGCTTCTGTTATTGAAAGAAGCCAAGAAATTGGACTTATAAAAGCAATAGGTGGAACAAATAGAAGAATAATTTTACTTATATTAACTGAGGTAGTTTTAACGGGAATTTTAGGTGGAATATTTGGATATCTTGCAGGTATAGGATTTACTCAAATAATAGGAAAAACAGTTTTCTCATCATACATAGATCCAGCTGTTATAGTTGTACCAATAGATATTGCACTTGTGTTTGCTGTTACAATAATTGGAAGTATCCCTGCAATCAGATACTTACTAACTTTAAAAACCAACAGAAGTATTACATGGAAGATAGGAGGATGAAATGACTAAGAAAACAAATGTATATAAAATTGGTTGTAAGTTCTCTTATTAGAAGAAAAAGCAAGAATGATAGTTGCTTTACTTGCTGTGTGCAATAGGGGGCTACAATAATGTCAGGACTTGTAACTATATATTATGATATTCCAAGACAATTAGGAAAAAAGAATTTAGATCTTATGGTGCAAACTTTGTTGTGTTACCATCAGGAAAATGAGAAGATAACTGAGACAGAGTTCGATAAAAATAAAAACAGAGATGTCAACACAAAAAGTTGTAGGAATGGCACCATATAGATATGAAACAACTAAAATCAATCAGCAACCATATATTTTAACAGGTACTGATATGATAGAAGTTAAAAAGAACAGTCCATTCTGGTATATTGAAGGTGAATGGGCTACAAATGATGATGAAAATAATGTAATGATAGGTAAGGAAATTTCTAAGAAATTAAATCTGCAAATTGAGAAACTTTTATTATTGAATGATCAAAGGCAGGAGCAAAAAGTTGTTGCTTCTAAGCAATCTGACAGTGCAGAAGAAAGTAAGAAAAAGACTTAAATTCTGATTTCTATTCTAAAAATTAAAAGTTAAAGGAATAATCACAACAGGTGGAGCAGAAGAATCTTTTATCTTTTTACCTATATCACTTTTTAAAATGAAATTTTAGAAGATGACACTAAGATAGACAGTATTGAATGTTCAATAGAAGCTGACTCAAAAACAATTAGAAAGTTTAGCAACTAAATTAAAAAGCAGCTGATGAGAATATTACAGCTAGACCTATAAAGAGAGTTACTCAATCTCAAGATATAGTTCTAGGTAAACTACAAGCTTTTAGTTTTACTTGTTAATATAGTTGTTTTAATACTTACTATGATTTCAGTTAGTACAACTATGATGGCAGTTGTTGCTGAAAGAAGAAAAGAAATAGGACTTAAAAAAGCTCTTGGAGCCTACGACAGTGAAATTAAGAAGGAATTTTTAGGTGAAGGTTCAGCACTTGGTTTCATAGGAGGACTTTTAGGAGTTGGGTTAGGTTTTTGTGTTTGCACAAGAAGTTAGTTTAAGCGTGTTTGGTAGGGCAATAGAATTTCAATGGTTATTTGCTCCTATAACTATTATTGTGTCTATGATTATAACAACATTGGCTTGTCTATATCCTGTTAAAAAGGCAATGGAAATTGAGCCAGCATTGGTATTAAAAGGAGAGTAGAATATGGATAATCGTGAAGTTTTATTAGAAGTAAAAACTGTTTCTAAAATATATGGTGATTTACATGCTTTAAAAAGAAGTAAGTTTCAAGTAAGAAAAAGGTGAATGGGTTTGACTATAATGGGTTCATCAGGTTCCAGGTAAGTCAACTATGATGAATATTATAGGTTGTATGGATAAACCAAGCGTAGGAGAAGTTATCTTAGATGGACAAGATATAACAAAAGAAAGTCAAAATTCTTTGACAAAAATAAGAAGGGAAAAAATTGGATTAATATTCCAACAATTCCACTTAATTCCATATTTAACTGCTCTTGAAAATGTAATGGTTGCTCAATACTATCATAGTATTCCTGATGAACAAGAAGCATTACAAGCACTTGAAAGAGTTGGATTAAAAGATAGAGCAAAACATTTACCTAGTCAACTTTCTGGAGGGGAACAACAAAGAGTTTGTATAGCGAGAGCCTTGATAAATAGCCCTGAAATAATTCTTGCTGATGAACCGACAGGAAACCTTGATGAAGTAAACGAAAAAATTGTTATAGATATACTTACACAACTTCATGAAGAAGGGTCAACAATTATTGTTGTAACACATGATTTGGAAGTTGGAGATGTGGCAGAGAGAAAAATAATATTAGAATATGGAAAAATTGTAAATGATATAGATCAAAAACAATTTGGAAAGAAAAACAATCTTCAACTATTTATAATGACTGCTTGTCTCGCCATTATTATTTCAAAGAGCTCCGCAAAGGCTCTTTTCAATAATAATGGACGTCGCAGCAGTCTTAATCTATATTTAATCTTATTTTTAGTAACAGTGGATAGGAGGGCAAAATGAAAAATATTTATTAGTTGGAATGGTAGTAGCGTTATCTTTATTAACAGCTTGTGGAAAAAGATTTCTCAGATGTCTTTTAATGATGGGGAATATCAAGGGCATTTTAATAATGATGACAAGGATCACCCAAAGTACAGCTGATGTTGTTCTTACAATACAAGATGGTAAAAATAGTAGCTTGTACAGCTGAATTTAGAGATGGAAAAGGAAATATAAAAGGTGATGACTATGGAAAAGAAGCTGGAGATGAAAAATATAAGAAAGCTCAAATAGCTGTTGAAGGTTTTTCAACTTATGCTGATAAGTTAGTAGAAGCACAAGATCCAAAATGAAGTTGATGCTGTATCAGGTGCAACTGTTTCTAACAAAGAATTTAAAGAAGCAGTATGGGATGCATTAGAAAAAGCTAAAAATAATAAAAATAAATAATAAAAATAATTCGATACTGAGTAGATTTTTAGAAAAATTTTTCTTTGAGAGATTCTAATAATTTCTAGTTATTCATAGCGATTACTTGCTCAGCCTATAATGTTTCAAGAGCTCCCAAAGGCTCTTTCAACATTATAGGACGTCGTAGTAATCTTATTAAAAAACTATTAGTTATTTACTCAAAGAAAATTTTTAATGATTAATTATAAGGTAACTTATTTATTTTTATTATTATAAAAAATTAAAGTATAAGGTAGAGGAAATGATTAGAAATAATTTTTAGATACAGGAAGGAAGATTTTAAATGACATTTTAGAAAATTAGCTCTAATTTTGTCAGTAATATTATTTTTAGTTCTAAGTACATTGCATCAGTATGCGAATTCCAAGGAAGATGGTTCTCACATGGCTTGTTATTTTAGTGGAAATGCTGTAATGAAAATAGCTGTGGCAATATTTATTATAACTTTAGTTATGATTTTACTTTCAAGAGTGAAATTTGTAAAAATAATAGGAGCTATAGCAACTATAGTTTTATCAGCTTATGTATATTTAGTACCTCATGGAATGTCAGGACTTGAAAATGAAATGGGGAAACCATTTTGGAGTTTGTAAAATGGATACAATGCAATGTCATATACACCACACTTTTTGAAATAGCAACAGGTATAGCAGTTGTAATAGGACTTTTAATGGTATTCAGTTTAATCTCTACTTTTTTTAAAGAAGGAAGACTAGAAAATGAGTAAAAGAATAGATGCAAAATAGTTTAGCCATGGAGAATATAAGGCAAAAGAAAAAAACTAGAAGCACTTGTATGATATTATTGGTTTGCATTATTCAGTATTATAGTATATATGGGTTCTATGTTCTCACTTAGTTTTGAGTAAAGGTCTAGAAAGTTTATCTGACAGGCTAGGGAGCAGATGTAATAGTTGTTCCAGCAGGATATAAGGCAGAAATTGAGGTGTTCTTCTAAAAGGAGAACCCTCAACTTTTATCTACCAGCAGACACTATGGATAAATTAAAATTTGACGAGATAGAAAAGATGACAGCACAAACTTATGTTGCAACTCTTTCTGCTTCTTGTTGCTCATATCCCTGTTCAAATAATAGGAATAGATATAGATACAGATTTCTTAATCTATCCTTGGATAACTCATAATATTGATAAGGAATTAAAAGATGGAAGAAGCTCATTGTTGGTAGCCATGTTATCGGAGAAAAAGGGAGAAACAGTTCACTTTTTTCAATGAAGAATTAAAAATTGTAGGAAGATTGAAACAAACAGGGATAGGTTTCGATGCCACTGTTTTTGTCAATCAAAATACTGCAAAAACTAGCAAGAGCTTCTGAAAGAATAACACTAACAAGGTTGCTGAAGAAGATGTTATTTCTTCTGTTATGATAAAAGGTAAAAACCTGGAGTAGATTCTGTAAAATTAGCTTCAAAAATATCAAAAGAATTATCAAAAAGAAGGTATTTTTGCAATGTTTAGTAAGAAATTTGTAAAATTCTATATCTTCTAATTTAAAAAGTTCTAGCTACAAGTGTTTTTAATTTTAGTAGTTGCAATTTGGCTACTATCAGTTATAATCTTAAGTATAAGTTTCACTGCAATATTTAATGAAAGAAAAAGAAATGAAAACAGTGTTAAGAGTGTTAGGGTGCTTCAAAGAAGATGTTGAGAAACATTATTATAAAAGAGGCTGTAATACTATCTCTTTATAGGAGCAGGAATAGGGAAGTTTCTTAGGATTTATTCTATCTATTATAGAATTACCTTTGATAGCTTCAAAGTTCTCAATGCCATTCTTATCTCCAAGTATAATGCAGTATATAGGAATATTTATTTTAAGTTTTGTTTTAGCTGTTATTATAGGCCTCTTTCAACAGTTAGAGTTGTACTGACTGATAAAGATAGTTACTTGAGTTTAAGAGAAGAAATGTAGGGAGACTATGTTAGAAATAAAAATATATCTAAGTCTTACAATAGACAGGAAAAGATTTTTGCAGTTAAAGATGTAAACTTAAATATTTCAGATGGAGATTTCATCCATATAATTGGAAGAGTGAGTGGAAAATCAACTTTTTAAATATAGTTGCTGGACTTTTATCAGCAGATAAAGGAAGTCTTTCACTTGACGGAACAAACTATATGGAACTTCCCTGATGAAGAAAAATCTGAATTTAGAAATAAGAATATTGGTTTTATTCCACAATCACCAGCACTTTTATCTTATCTAAATGTTCTAGAAAATATTAGATTACCTTATGATATGTATGAAAAGAAGGAGATTCTGAAGGGAAAGCTAGATATTTCTTGAATGAATTAGGGTCTTGAGCATTTAGCAAAATCTTATCCTAAAGAATTATCAGGTGGAGAATTAAGAAGAATAATAATTGCTAGAGCTTTAATGACTGAGCCTAAGATACTTATTGCAGATGAACCAACTTCGATTTGGATATAGAAGCAACTAAAGGAAGTTATGGATTTATTGAAAAATCAATGAAAAAAAGGGACAACAGTCCTAGTGGTAACACACGAATTAGATACTTTAAAGTATGGTAAAAAGGTCTATACTATGTCAGAGGGATATTAAAAAGACGGAAAGAAATTATAAAAATAAATAATTAGCTACTTGCCAGCCATTAGTGTTTCAGGAGCTCCACGAAAGACTCCTTCAACAGTAATGGACGTCGCAGTAGCTATAAAATGGAAATTAAATTTTAGGGAGGAAATGAATGTTAAAAATTGTTAGTGGGATTGGCTATGCTAACATCAGTTAGTATGTATGCAGTGCCAACATTAAATGTGTACAATTTTGAGGTAAAAAATGATAAGGAGGCTTCTTATAAAAAGTATAACAGAAGATTATGTGAATAAGACAGCCATAGAGCAAGGGAGTTTTTAGGACTTTTTGCTACAACAGATGATAGAGATAAGTTAAACTCATATGTAATTGAGATATACAATGATTATTTAGCTTTTTCTAATCATACTAAAAATCAAACTAGTGCTGATTTTAAAGCTATGATACCTCAAATTGCAGAAGGAAATTTAAATGCTACAGATGTAGAAGTCCAATTTGTAAAAGGATAAAAATTGAACAAAATGAAAATACTTTTGCAGTATATACAGTAATTGAAGTAAAACCTGAAAATAATACAGAATTTGCTGAATTTATTAAAAATAGGGCTGAGGCAAGTTTCAATGAAAAATGGAACTTTACTTGTCTATATAGGAACTGATAGAAGAAGTCCTAATAAATGGTGTGTTTTTTGAAGTATTTACTGATATGGATTCTTATTTAAATCAAAAGAGCAGTAAAGTTATTCTAAGAATTTTATCACAGAAACAAAAAGATATGGTAATTTCACAAAAAGAGCTGAACTTCAAGCTTTAAAAATTAATAAATAAAGGTGGACTAGACTACAAAAAAATTATATTAAGATAGAAAAGAGTCTGTTACAAATTAATAAAAAGTAAAAATAGTTCGTTACTGAGTAAATTTCTTATACTTTTAGATTAAAGATAAATTTTGTAATAGTCTCTTTTTGGAGGAAGTATGACTATAGTTGAAAAAAATATCTTAAAGAGTTAAAGAGAGCCTATTCTGAACCTCTCACGACTAACACCCTACGAGTGCTAGAGTCGCAAGGTTCTTAAGTACTATTTAGTTTCTTTTGAATATCTAGTATTCAAATACTAGCTAATTTCCTTAAGACTTTAATGGACAAACTCTCCGTTGAGAATATTTACGTCCTATTGGCTCGGTTCAAAACCATTTAATTTTTGGCAGTGAATATTTTACGAGGTTACTGCATTTTCTAACCTCAACCTTATATATTCAGTTTCCAAAGTTCTTAAACATATTATACTCTAAAATTAGTAAAATTACAAATTTTAGAGCAACATTTTTCAATGTTGGTGTTATTCATACCCCTACGAGTACATGTCTCACGGCTAACCCCTACGAGTGCTAGAGCCACGAGTGTTCTAACACCTTAATAAAAATAAAAAGTGCTTTACTTTTTGAAGAAATGGTGTTTCAATATTGAAGTATTCCATTTATAATAAGGTTTTTAAAATATTTATTTAAAAATATAAACTGTCACAGTTAGTAATTTATGTTATTGACTCGTGGCAGTTTTTATTTTTACAAAAAATATTGAAAAACTTAAATTTTTAAGTAATATAATTCTTAATATTGCTATTATGTTATAAAAAACGAACAAAAAGTATATATAATATTGAAAAATGATATAAAGGGAGTATAATAAAAGGAAAAGTTATATTTTTAAAGAGGTGTTTTAAAATGACAAAGAATTTTGCTCATAGGGGATTTAGTGGAAAATATCCAGAAAATACTATGCTAGCTTTTTGAAAAGGCAGTTGAAATTGGAGCTGATGGAACAGAACTAGATGTCCAACTTACAAAAGATGGAGAAGTAGTTATAATTCATGATGAAACAATAGACAGGACTACTGATGGAAAAAGGCTATGTTGTAGATTATACTTATGAAGAGTTATCAAAATTTGATGCTTCATATATCTCATACTGGGAAAATGGGATTCAATAAAAATTCCAACATTAAAAGAATATTTTTGAATTGGTAAAAGATTTTAGATTTTGTTACTAATATTGAATTAAAAACAGGGATAAATCAATATTTAGGAATAGAAGAAAAAGGTGTATAAGCTGATTAGAGAATATAAACTGGAAAAAGAAGGTTATAATTTCAAGTTTTAATCATTTTTCTGTATTAAGAATGAAGAAAATAGCTCCTGAATTAAAATGTGGTTTCTTATCTGAAGATTGGATAATAGATGCTGGAGCATACACAGCTTCTCATGGGATTGAATGTTTTCATCCAAGATTTAACAACTTAATTCCTGAAGTTGTGGAAGAATTGATAATATTGAAATCAATACTTGGACAGTTAATAAAGAAGAAGATATAAAAGGATTTAATCAATAAAGGAATAGATATTTTAATTGGCAATTATCCTGATTTAGTGAAGAAAATAATAAATGAAAATAAATAGGGGTAGATATTATGGAAAGTTTGGAATTATTTTTGACAACCGTAAATAAATGGTTATGAGAAGATGGCTTGTTTATGTACTTTTTAGCATTAGGTATTTTGTATACATTTTACTAATGGGTTCATACAAGTTAGATACTTTAAATTTATTATGAAAAAGACTTTAGTTGACTCATTTAAAGCAAGAAATGATGAAAAAGGTTCAGGTTCAATCTCAACATTTAAAGCAATGATGGTAACACTTGCTGGAAATGTAGGAGGAGGAAATGTTGTAGGAGTTGCAACTGCAGTTGCTGCTGGAGGTATGGGAGCTGTTTTTTGGATGTGGGTAGCTGCATTTTTTGGAATGGCTTTAAAATATGGTGAAATAGTTCTATCTCAACTATATCGTGGAAAAGATTCAGAAGGAAACTTGCTAAGTGGACCAATGTACTATATTAGAGATGGATTAAAAGCTCCTTGGTTAGGAATTGTTATAGCAGTTTTGATGTGTACAAAGATGATGGGAGCAAATTTAGTACAATCTAATACTATATCAGGAGTTTTGAAATCTAATTACAATGTTCCTACTTGGTTAACAGGAGTAATTTTAATTTGTTGTTTGATGGCAGTTGTATTAGGTGGATTAAAAAGACTTGCTAATATAGCTACTTCATTAGTTCCTATAATGTCAATATTCTATGTTGCAGTAGGATTATTAGTAATATTATTAAATATCCAAGAAGTTCCAGGAGTATTTAAAGAAATATTCACACAAGCCTTTTCTATGAAAGCAGCAGCAGGTGGAACAGGAGGATATATTATAGCAAGAGCTATGCAATATGGTACTAACACGTGGTATGTATTCAAATGAAGCTGGGGAAGGAACAGCACCTTTTGCCCATGGTTCAGCAATAGTTGATCACCCTTGTGAAGAAGGAATAACAGGAGTAACAGAAGTATTCTTGATACTATAATAATTTGTTCTATAACAGCAATAGTTATTGGAGTAACAGGAATCTATCAATCAGATTTAAGTCCAGCTGTAATGGCAATAGAATCTTTTGGAACAGTATGGGAACCACTAAAAACATTTAGCAACATTTGCACTTTTTACTTTTCTGTTTCACAACTTTGATGGGACAATGGTTCAATGCAGCTAAAAAGTTTCACTTATGCTTTTGATTCTAAAGTTACAGATAAAGTAAGATTTGTATTCCCATTCTTATGTATAATTGGAGCTATAACAAAATAAGTTTAGTTTGGACAATACAAGACGTTGCAATGGGATTAGTTATAATACCTAACCTAATTGCATTGATAATCTTATTCCCACAAGTTAGTAAACAAACAAAAGATTATTTTTCTAAGCAAAAATAAAAATATAATAAAAAGCAATCTGTAAAGGTTGCTTTTTCTTTTAGCAGTCAAATTAGGTTGCTAAATAAACAAAAAGCCAACTGTAAATTTTATTATCTACAATTGACTTATTCTTTTATTAATCCACAAGTTCAGGATTAATGAAAGGTATAACTAATTCACAAACTTCATCTTTCTCATTAAGTCCATATAAAACTCATATAGTAACCATCTCCAAAAACCTGTTTCAAACATTGCAATTTTATGATTTGTTCCAGGAAGTTCCCAATGTATAAATTGTTTTCCTTGAAGAAGTTTAATGAAGTAATCATTATTAGAGTAAAAATTTAGTATATTCTTCTGCAACAGTAACATCACAGAAACTAGCTAGTCCAGCATCAACACTGAAAGCCATTTAATTTACTAGACTTATTTTGAGTCTGTTCATAACGAATAATCTTGTCATTTTTAATTTTTTTAATCTTGCTCCTGCCACTCTTTTTAGAAATAGTTTTTGAGTTTAAAATTGCAAGTTCAACCTCATATTTCCCAATAGGAATAGTTCTATTCAAGATTTTTCTATTTTCTTCACTATGTAAATAACATAAAGGGTCAGCAATAATTACCTGTCCTGTTGGAAAATCAACTTCTCCAATAGTATCTAGGCTTATTCTATCTGATTCTGTAAAAAGATTTTCTATGAATTCTTTTGAATATTCATCTTTTCTTAAAAAGTCTAGATTCTTTTTCAAAAGCTATCGTAAAAGGTGATTTTACTTTTTCTCTTATTTGCTCATTAGTCTTTGCATTGATAAAATATTTCTTCCATCTTCTTCTATAAAAGATTAAATCAGTTCCTACTGGCATTTCATAGACATTTAAAATAGTAGGTTCTATATTAATTAAAGTGTTTAAATCAACGACACTCAAGATTTTTTTAGGATCATTTACATATTCATCGTTATCACTATCACCAAAAAGCCATCCAACCTGTATCAATATTATCAAGAGTCTTCTCTAAATAGCCATCTAAATTTAGTTTCACCATTCAATATAGATTTTGTTACAATACAAGAACCAGCATTCTCAACATATTTCTTCATTTTATTTCTCCAATTTTTCATTCTATTTGTTTTCATCTACTTTTTATGAAAGATTTAGCTTCCTTTAAAATATCAAATAGCTCAGTTTCTGATAATTCTCTATCTGAACCAATTGAAACTATGACAGCTAATTCAGTTTTACTATCGTCAAGTTATGTATGTTATAGGCAAGAGTACCATCTTGTTCTAACTTAATTATTATAGTTTCATCATCTTTATATACAATGTCACAATTCTTTTTCAATATAGAAATTTTCTAATATATCCATTCTATCAGGATTTTTAAAGTCTAGTTTGTTCATTTTTCAAAGATAAAAAAATTCTATACACTGCTTTTTCTTGGTCTCTATCTTGGAATTCAATATGTTCGTCATCTTCTTCTGTTATATCAAATTCAGAAACAATTTTATCTATATCAAGATATTCTGCTTTGTCTCCATGGTCTAAAGAATCACTACTAGCTTCAGATTGACTTGTTGTATTATCTAAGCTTTTAATTTTATCAACAATTCCTCCCTCTCCTTTACCACAAGCTACAAAAAGTTAATGCCAAAACTGCTAAAAACATTGTAATCATAATCAATAATCTCCTTTTAAAAATATTTATTGTTAAAAATTTAATACCATACATTATTTAATAAAAGATTTAGCTTCTTTTTAGAATTTCAAATAAATCTTTTTCTGAAAGTTCATCTTGTAGAACCAATTGCTACTATAATTTCTAAGGTAGTTTTTGCTATTATCAAAATTATGTATATTGTAACCATAACCAACTTCAGGATCAAATATACCAATCATTATAGTATCTTTTATCTTTGTATATGATATCACAACCTTGTTCAATATATCCTTCCTCTAAAGAATCAATCTTTTAGGATTTTTGAAGTCTATACTTGATATCTTTTTCATACATAAAGATTCTGAATACATCTCTATTATCATCTTTATCTTTAAATTCAAAAATATTTTTCACTCTCTTCTACTATATTAAATCTCAGAACTAATTTTTCTTTATCAAGGATATCTCTTATATCCTTCTCCTTACCACAAGCAATAAAAAGCTAATGCTAAAATCTAAAAAAATACCAAAAATTTTTCATATTTTTATCCCCTTATGTTAATAAAAAGTATATTACCATTAAAAAGTATAACATACTTTTTCATAATAGTTTCAATAATTTTAAGGAATATCTATATAATTTTATAGTTTTTATTTATAACTAATCTTAGTTTTAATAATTGAAAAATACTTAGAAAATATACTATAATTATCTAACAAAGATAAAAAGAGAAGTGTATTATTTTTATTATGGAAATAATACTTAATTTGAAGGGAGAAAAATGCCAATTCGTGTTGCAAATGATATACCGGCTAAAAATCAATTAACAGAAGAAGGAATTATTTTTATGGAGGAAACTCGTGCTAATACACAAGACATTCGTCCATTAAATATTTTAATATTAAATCTAATGCCTAAAAAGAAGAAACTGAAACTCAATTACTTCGTCTTATAGGAAATTCACCTTTACAAATAAATGTTGAATTTCTTATGGTAAAAATCATGAATCTAAAAATACAAATTTGAGCCATATAGAAAAGTTCTATCAATATTTTGATGATATAAAAGATAATTTCTATGATGCTTTAATAATTACAGGTGCTCCTGTTGAGCAGATGGAATATGAAAGAAGTAGACTATTGGAAGGAATTACAAGAAATATTTGAATGGAGTAAAACTCATGTTTTCTCATGTTTACATATATGTTGGGCAGCACAAGCTCGTCTATATAATGACTATAAGATTGCTAAAACAATACAACCTGCAAAAGTTTTTGGAGTGTTTGAACATGAGATAACTGAATCATCTAATCCTTTAATTCGTGGATTTAGTGATGTATTCTTAGCACCTCATTCAAGACATACTCATATAGATGAAAATAAACTAGCTTCTACAAAAGAACTAGAAATTTTAGCAAAATCAGAAGTAGGTTCTTTACTTATAAGTACTGAAAATTTAAGAAAAATCTTTATTACAGGACATTTAGAATATGATAGAGAAACTTTATTAGGAGAATATAGAAGAGATAAGGATAAGGGACTAGAAATACAAGTACCTGTAAATTATTTTTCCAAATGATGACGATACTAAAAAACCTTTACAGACTTGGAAAAACAACAGCACATTTATTCTATCATAATTGGTTAAATGCTGTTTACCAATTAACACCTTATGATTTAAAAGACTTAGCTAAATAATTTTACTTTTGGGGGATTTTTATGAAAAGATTTTTAACAATATCTAGTCAAGAAGTCCCCTACTTCTATAAGTAGGGGATGAATTGCTTTTTTATTTTCTTGAAATTTTATTAAAAATATGATACACTTAAATTAAGTAAAGATATTTAAAAAGGGATATTTTTTTGGAGTAGAAGTTTTTAATGTTGGTGGAGCAAGTATAGAAGTTATTAAAAAAATATATTCAAAGGCAAGGAGGAGAAAAATGAAGATAATTAAAAAGCATATAAATTCAGAATATATCCTACCTTAGAACAAATAATATTTTTCTCAAAAACTTTGGTTGTGTTAGAAAAGTTTATAACCTTATGTTAGATGATAGAAAGAAAAGTTATGAAGAATATAAAGCAACAGGAGTTAAAAACTGAATATCCTACTCCTGCTAAATATAAAGAAGAATATCCTTATTTAAAAGAAGTTGATAGTTTAGCTCTTGCTAATGCACAACTAAATTTAGAAAAAGCTTTTAAAAAATTTTCTTAAAAAAATAAAGATTTTGGTTTTCCAAAAATATAAGTGTAAATCCAATCCAGTCCAAAGTTATACTACAAATAATCAGAACACAATATATATTAAAGATAGCTACATAAAACTTCCTAAATTAAAAATCGCTAGTTAAAATCAAATTACATAGAAAAATAGAAGGTATAATTAAATCAGTAACAATAAGTAAAAATAGTCTTGATCATTATTTTGTTTCAATATTATGTGAAGAAGAAATAGAAGAATTACCAAAAACTAATAAAAAAATATTGGAATAGATTTAGGAATAAAAAGAATTTGCAACAATGAGTGATTGTACAAAAATTAGAAAAATTTAAAGTTATCAAAAGAATATGAGAAAAACTGAAAAAGAGAACAAAAGAAAACTATCAAGGAGATGTAAACTTGCTAAAGATAGCGATAAAAACTATCAGATAGTAAGAATTATCAAAAACAAAAAGAAAAAGTAGCAAAAATACATAATAAAAATTAGAAATAAAAAGAAAAAGACTTTATAAATAAGTTGAGTACAAAAATTATCAATAACCACGATATAATCTGTATAGAAGACTTAAATATAAAGGGAATGTTAAAAAAATCACAAATTAGCAAAAAAAGTATATCAGATGTAAGTTGGAGTGAATTTGTAAGACAACTAGAATATAAAAGCAAACTGGTATGGAAGAAAGATTATAAAAGTACCTACATTTTTATCCAAGTAGTAAGACTTGTTCTAGTTGTGGTAATATAAAAAGAAACACTAAAATTATCAGAAAGAATATATCATTGTGAATGTTGTGGACTAGAAATAGATAGAGATTACAATGCAAGTATAAATATATTAAGAAAAAGGTTTAGAAATATTAAGAGAAGAAAAAGTAAGTTAGAAAAATATATCAGGGTAGGGACTACCTGAAGAGCTGGTAAATATATGTGGCTAACAAAAGCACATACTTCCCAAGAAGCTCCCACTTCTACAAGTGGGAGTAGTTCACTACTATCTGTATTTTCTATTGCCAATGCTCATCCATTTAAGAGTGAGAAGGAGCTTTATGATTTTTATACTGAAATAGATAAAAAGATATTTGCTGAAAAAATAAGCCTATTGTTAGAAAAATTTCCAAGAAAATTAACTAAGGTAAAAAAATAGAAGAAAGAGAAATAAAATAATAAAAACTAAAAAGCTAGAACATATAAGTAAAAAAATAATTCGTTACTGAGTAGATAAAAAAATTTTTCTTTGAGATATTTTTTTATAAACTTTAGTTACACATATAACGATTACTTGCTAGCCTATAATGTTTCTAGAGCTCCACAAAGGCTCTTTTCAACATTATAGGACGTCGCAGTAATCTTATTGAAAACTATTATTTATTTACTCAAAAGAAAATTTTTAATCATAAATTATAATGTAACTCACTTATTTTTTACTTTTTTAAACTGAGTGTTTATGGTGTGTTCTAGCTTTTTATTTTAAATTTTTTTCCTTTTAAAAGTAAATATAGATAAGAAAAAGCAATTGTATTTACTGTCCAAGAAATTAAATAACTGTATAGTATCATAAAGAATGTAGGATTTAAAGGAAGACAAAAAAATATCCATAAAAGTCTTACACCACAGATAGCCAATACATTTATTAACATAGGATAAAAAGTATCTCCAAGCCCTCTTATAGCACCAGCTAATACATCCCCAATCGTATAAATAAAGTAGAAGGGTGCTAGTATACTCAAAAATTTCTGAAGTCAATTCTATAACTTCTCTATCTTCTATAAGGAAAGGAGCTAAATCTTTACTCCAAATAAATAGAGTTAGACTTATAACTAATATCATTGAAATGGACATAATTACAGAAGATATAATTCCTTTCTTAACTCTATGATGTTTCTTAGCTCCATAATTTTGTGCAACAAAAGTTGAAGAAGATATACAAAAAGGCATCTGAAACAGACCATATTAAGAAATCTAATTTACCTGAAATAGCCCAAGCAGCTATGCTATTTACACCAAACATATTTATCTTACTTTGTATAGTGGTATTAGCAATAGGATAAATAACTGATTGTATAGCAATAGGCAAACCCTAATACAAAGATTTTCTTTAAATATTTTTATAGAAAGTTAATTTTTATATAAATTCTACAATCCAAATTAGTTCTCATCAACACTACAAAGACTAAAATTGCACTCACAATTTTGCGAAATTAATGTGGCAAGTCCCACTCCAACAACAGATAAATTAAAGTTAATTACAAAGATTAAATCTAAAAACTATGTTTAAGATATTAGCAAATATTAAAATATGAAAAAGGTGTTTTTGAATTCCCTAAGGCTCTTAAGATACCTGAACCTATATTATATATCATAGAAAAAACCATACCACTGAAACAAATAAAAAGTATAGATATAGGCTTCATGGAATATCTTTTGAGGAACTTTAATAAGACCTATGAAGTAAGGTGATAGAAGGCAACTTAATATGGATAAAATTAATCCTCCAACTATGGCAAATAGCATGGCTGTATGACTAGCTTTAGAAACATCTTCTTTTTCTTTTGCACCAAAATATTGAGAAATAATAATAGTCGCTCCAGATGAAAGACCAATAAAAAACTTACAGGTAATCTTTTGAAAACTCATAACTGATTCAATGGCAGCAAAGGCATCTTTGCCTGCAAACTTTCCTACTATGATAGCATCTATAGTTGTGTAAAGAGATTGAAATAATGTTCCTAAAAAATATAGGCAAAAGTAAAATTCAAAAATAACCTTCCAAATTTTACCTTGAGTTAAATCATTATTTTTAAACATAGTTTTCATAATATCATTCCTCAATTCACGATTTTTTTATTAAGTTCATTATATAACTTTTTAATTTTACTGTCAAATAATTTTCTCTTTTTACTTTTTATTCTATAAACTATTTAAGTATAAAACTTTTTATTGACACTTTCAATAAAAAGTTTATAATTTTAGTAAACAATTAAAAATTGAAAGAGAGTTGAAGTAATTATGGAAACAATGGCAAAAACATTTACCAGCACTTGATGAAGAAAAAGCTAAAATTTGTAATTGAATTAAAAGAGAAATATAATGCAGGAAAAATAAGTTTAGAGGAAGCAAGAAAGTTGCTTAAAGAAAGAGTAAAAACTTTAACACCTTATGAAATTGCTTATGCTGAACAAAAAAATTGTACCCTTTTGTTGAAGATGAATGTATAAAAAGAAAATATCCAAAATATGATGTTATTATTTAATGAAGTAATGGATACAAGCAGACCTACTAATCTTCCTTCAGATCATCCTATTATGTGTTACTATAGAGAAAATGATGATGATATGAGGGAACTACTAAAAAGAAGTTGAAAAACTTAATTCAATTTCCTGTAATAAAAATCAATGGTATGAACTATATGACAAACTTGATCTATGGTGGAAACTTCATTTACCTAGAAAAACAAAATCAACTTTATTCGCTTTTAGAAAAGAAAGGTTTTTACAAGACCAACAACTACAATGTGGGTTTTAGATGATTTTTGTTAGAGATGAATTAAAAGAAAAATAGAAAAAATGCTGGATGATGGTAATGAAGAAGAATTCATCGCTTCTCAAACTAGTGTTGCAGCAGATATAATAGATTTAATTCAAAAAGGAAGAAACTGTTTTGTATCCTACATCACTTGCTATGATAACAGAAGAAGAATTTGAAGATATGAAATCAGGAGATAAAGAGATAGGTTTTACTTTTGGTGAATTAGAAGAAGTTAGTCCTAAAAAAAGAAATAAATAAATCTGAAAGTTCTAATGTTTCAGGACAAGGTAATTTAGCTAAGGATTTGGCTCAACTTTTAGGAAAAATATGGATTTAATTCAGGGAAAAATTCTTCTGAATTAGATGTAGCTATGGGAAAAAAATGACTTTAGAGCAAATAAACTTAGTATTTAAACACTTACCTGTGGATATAACTTATGTTGATGAAAAATGAAATAGTAAAATTCTATTCTGACACTGCTCATAGAATATTCCTCGTAGTAAAAATGTAATAGGAAGAGATGTTAAAAAAATTGTCACCCTAGAAAGAGTGTACATATAGTTGAAGAAATTATAGAAAAATTTAGAAATGGTGAACAAGATTTTGCAGAATTCTGGATAAAATAAAACCAGGTCTATTTATCTATATCTGTTATTCAGCTGTCAAAGATAAAGATGGAAACTTCAGAGGTATTTTAGAAATGATGCAAGATTGTACAAGAATTCGTTCACTTCAAGGGTCTCAAACTCTTTTAAATTGGGGAAAATGGTACTATGAATGCTGAAGAAGTGAAAGAAGAAAAAAATTAGAAGAAACAACTGAAGAAAAGTCCTAAAGAAGAAAGTTCAAATTCTCAAATTCCTTTTAGATAGTATAAATAAAGATACTTATTTAAAAGATTTAATAAAAACTTATCCAAATTTAAAAAAGGATATGATAAAGATATCTGAAAAATTTAAAAATATTACACATCCACTTGCTGCTGTGATGTTACCAAAAAGCTACTCTTGAAAAAGTGAGTGAAAAAAGGTGATATTGATTTAAATACTCTAATTGAAAAAATAAAAAGAACTTATAAAAACATATTAATAAAAAAAGTTGATAAGTTTAACTTATCAACTTTTTAATTTAAGGCTTATTTCTTTTTGCTTTCTTCAAATTTAGCCCAAACTCCAGCTTTAACTAGGATAGATTTAACTGTTCTAGTTGGTTGAGCTCCGTTTTGTAAGAATTTAATGATTTTCTTCTTCTTTTAAAAACTACTTTAGAATCTTCTAATGGGAAGTAGTTACCTAAGTAAGCAATAGCTCCTCCATCTCTTTTAGATAAAGCTTCCATAGCTACTAATCTATAAGAAGGTCTCTTTTTATCTCCTAATCTTGTAAGTCTTAATTTTAACATTATTTCACATCTCCTTTTGTTTTATATAAATTTTTTATAAGCATTTTTTTAAAATGGGAATTTTCCACCCTTGCCCATACCACCTAAATTAGGCATTTTTCCTGAGCTAAACATTTTCATCATTGATTTCATTTGTTCAAACTGTTTAAGTAGTTTATTTACATCTGAAACATCAGTTCCACTACCTTTTGCAATTCTTATTTTTTTCTACTAGCTTTTAATATATCAGGTTTCTTTCTCTTCAATAGTCATAGATTGAATTATAGCTTCAACTTTTTTTCATTTCCTTTTCAGCTGGTGCTAAGTCATCAATTTTTGGCATACCAGGAATCAATTTTTAATATTCCTCCAAGAGAACCTAATCTTTTAATTGTTTGTAATTGTTTTTTAAGAAGTCATTTAAGTCAAATTTTTGAGATTTAATCTTTTCTTCCAAAGATTTAGCTTCATTTTCATCTATAACTTCTTGAGCTTTTTCAACAAGAGAAACAACGTCTCCCATTCCTAAGATTCTTGAAACTAATCTATCTGGGTGGAAAATTTCAATATCATTTAATTTTTCTCCAACTCCAATAAACTTTATTGGTTTACCAACAACAGCCTTTATTGATAAAGCGGCTCCTCCACGAGTATCTCCATCTAATTTAGTTAAGATAACTCCATCAACACTCAAAGCATTGTTGAAAGATTCAGCTAGGTTAACCGCATCTTGCCCTATCATAGCATCTACAACAAGTAAAATTTCTTGAGGCTTTATAGCCCTTTTAAGTTCTTTCAACTCATTCATAAGAGTTTCATCAACGTGTAATCTACCAGCAGTATCAACTATCATATATGTTGCATTTATTTCTTTAGCTTTTTCTATAGCTCTTGTTGCAATTCCAACTACATCTTTGTTATCTTCTTCAGAATAAACATCTACCCTATTTGTTGCCCTAAAAACTTGTAATTGTTTTTATAGCAGCAGGTCTATAGACATCGACTCCAACAAGTAACAGTTTTTCATTTTGTTTTTAAAAATTTTGCAAGCTTTAGCAGCGAAAGTAGTTTTCCCTGCCCCTTGTAAACCTGCTAACATAATTATAGTAGGATTTCTAAGTCCTTTTGTTAATTTTGAGCTAGTTCCTCCTAAAAAGTTCAACAAGTTCATCATTTACTAATTTAATAAATTGTTGAGCAGGATTAACTCCTCTTATAACTTCAGTTCCAATAGCCTTTTCACTGATTCTATTTGTGAAGTCCTTAACAACCTTATAGTTTACGTCAGCTTCTAAAAAGAGACATTTTTAACTTCTAAGTGCATCTTTTATATTAGAGTCACTAAGCTTTCCATGTCCTCTTATCTTTTTAAAAATATCCTGAAATCTATTTCCTAAATTTTCTAACATATCTACCTCATTAAACTAAGTCTTCTATTATATTTTCCAACTTTTCCTCTGTAAAATCTTCTTTTAAATCAATTAATTTTTTTCTCTTATATCTTGTTTTTATTTGATGAAACTTTAACTTATTTTCATATTCATATAAAGAGCGACACCTCTTTTTATATTATCGAATATCGCCTGTCTACTGACATTATTGTTTTTTTGCAATCTCTGAGATAGAAAGATCATTTTCAAAAATGGTCTTCTAAATATTCTTTTTGTTTCTCACTTAAAAAGTGGAGAATATATCTCTAAAAAGATTAGCAATTTCTATAAATTCATCTAAAATCATAATAATTCACCTACTAAGTATAAAATACTTTTTTTAAAAAATTGTCAAGTGTTTTATCTTTACATTTTTTTAAAAACTTGTCTTTTCAAAAATAAAAAGACAAAGTTAGATAAATATGTTAAAATTATAAGGTAAATCTAAAATTTAATTGGAGGAAAAATGAGATTCAGTAAGGCGTATATAAAAACTTTAAAAAGAAACACCTAAAGAAGCAGAAATTGCAAGTCATAAATTAATGCTTAGAGCAGCTATGATAAAAATTAGCTAGTGGTATTTATGCTTATCTACCATTAGGATATAGAACTATTAGAAAAATAGAAAATATTGTTCGTGAAGAAATGGATAGAGCAGGAGCATTAGAACTTTTAATGCCAGTTGTTCAACCAGCTGAACTTTGGCAAGAAAGTGGAAGATGGGATGTAATGGGAGCAGAAATGCTAAGATTGAAAGATAGACATGAAAGAGATTTCGTTCTATCTCCAACACAAGAAGAAATGATAACATCGATAGTTAGAAGTGATATTTCTTCATATAAGTCACTTCTTTAAATCTATATCACATACAAAACAAAATTTAGAGATGAAAGAAGACCTAGATTTGGACTTATGAGAGGTAGAGAATTTACTATGAAAGATGGTTATTCTTTCCATACTTCTCAAGAATCATTAGATGAAGAATTCTAAATATGAAAGATGCTTATACAAGAATTTTCACAAGATGTGGTTTAAAAATTTAGACCTGTTGATGCAGACTCAGGAAAACATTGGTGGAAGTGGATCACAAGAATTCCAAGTTCTAGCAGAATCAGGAGAAGATGAAATCATTTATTCTGATGGTTCAGAATATGCAGCAAAACATAGAAAAAGGCTGTAAGTGAACTTATCAATCCTCCAAAGGAAGAATTAAGAGAAGTTGAACTTGTTCACACTCCAGATTGTCCAACAATAGAAAAGCTTTAGCAAAATATTTAGATATTCCTCTAGAAAGAACTGTAAAAGCATTGACATATAAAGATATGGGAACAGATGAAATATACATGGTTCTAATAAGAGGAGATTTTGAAGTAAACGAAGTTAAATTAAAAAAATATCTTAAAATGCAGTAGAAGTTGAAATGGCTACTGATGAAGAAATAGAAAAAAATCGGATTGACAAAAGGATATATAGGACTCATATAAATTGCCAACTGAAATTAAAATTGTAGCTGACTTATCTGTAATAGAAGTTACAAAACCATGTTGTAGGTTCTCACCAAAAAGATTACCACTATAAGAATGTAAACTATGGAAGAGATTACAAGGCTGATATAGTTGCTGATATAAGAAAAGTTAGAGTTGGAGATAACTGTATAACAGGTGGAAAAATTACATTCAGCAAGAGGTATAGAATGTGGGCAAATCTTCAAACTTGGAGATAAATATTCTAAGGCTATGAATGCTACTTACCTTGATGAAAATGGTAAAACACAATATATGTTAATGGGTTGCTACGGTATAGGAGTTACAAGAACTATGGCAGCTGCAATAGAACAAAAATAATGATGAAAAATGGAATTATTTTACCAGTATCAATAGCACCTTATATTGTTGATGTAATTCCTGCAAATATAAAAATGAAGGGCAAGTAAGTTTAGCTGAAAAAAATCTATAATGAATTACAAGCAGAAGATATTGATGTAATGTTAGATGATAGAGATGAAAAAACCTGGATTTAAATTCAAAGATGCTGACTTAATCGGATTCCCATTCAAAGTTGTTGTAGGAAAAAAAGAGCTGATGAAGGTATAGTTGAAGTAAAAAAATCAGAAAAACAGGTGAAACTTTAGAAGTATCAGAATCTGAAGTTGTAGCTAAAATAAAAAGAATTAATGAAACTTTTATTAATTTGTACTTGCAAAAATATAAAGTACTATGATATAATTATTAAGCCCTGCTCAAAAACGACGTGTTTTGGGCAAAAACCAAAGGGAGGAGGTTAATGCTATGAAAAAATATGAAATTATGTACATCATCAACCCTACTGTATTAGAAGAAGGTAGAGACGAGTTAATAAACCAAATAAACTCTTTATTAACTGCAAATGGAGCTACAATAGCTAAGACAGAAAAATGGGGAGAAAGAAAACTTGCTTATCCAATCGATAAGAAAAAATCAGGTTTTTATGTACTAACTACTTTTGAGATGGACGGAACAAAATTAGCAGAAGTAGAAGCTAAAATAAACATTATGGAAGCTGTAATGAGACATATAGTTGTAAGACTTGACTAATTTTTGTTATTGATTAAAAAAATCGTTAATTCTCAAAAAGGAGGGAAATTAAATGGCAGAATTCAGAAGAAGAAGAGCAAAAATTAAGAGTTAAAGCTGAAGAAATTGATTATAAAAAAACGTTGAACTTTTAAAAAAAGATTCGTATCTGATAAAGGAAAAAAATCAATCCTTCAAGATTAACTGGAGCTAATGCTAAATTACAAAGAAAAAAATAGCAAAAGCTGTTAAAAAGAGCAAGAAATATAGCTCTTATACCATATACAAGAATTGAAAAATAGTATATTGAAAAATAAAATAATATGGGGTTGAATTTCAACTCCTATTTTTTTATAAAAAGAATATAAAGAGACTGTTACAAGTTATAAAAAGTAAAAAATAGTTCGTTACTGAGTAAATTTTCTTAACGATAAAAAATCAAGAATTCGCTGTAATTTTGGCAAAACTTGCCAACAAGTTGGCTTCAAACACACCGACAATTACTCGGCTCATTCTATTTGATTTTTATCTAAAAATTTCCATTCGTAACTTACTTATTTTTCTTTTGATTGAAAAATTTAATTTTGCAACAGCCCAAAAAAATTAGTGTGATATCTTACTATGGAAGTTGTTAAGTAAACATATAAGGAAGGAGTGCTTATGAAGAAAAATAAAAATATAATTTTAATGTTATTTGTATCTTTAATTTTAATATCTTGTTCAACTGCACCTTTAACAGGAAGAAGACAGTTGAAGATGGTAAGTGATGAGGCTATAGCTCAATCTTCTATATCACAATACAATCAAATGATAGCTGAATTAAGACAAAATAACTTGTTAGCAAATAATACTGCTGATGGACAAAGAATAAATCAAATTGGAAGAAGAATCTCTAGAGCTGTTGAACAATATTTAACTGCAAATGGAATGCAAGATAAAATAAGAAATCTACAATGGGAATTTAACTTAATAAAAAGCAAGGATATAAATGCTTTTGCATTACCAGGAGGAAAAAAATTGCTTTCTACACAGGAATATTACCAGTATTAAAAACAGACGGAGCTATAGCTTTTGTAATGGGACATGAAATAGGTCACGTTATAGGTGGACACCATGCAGAAAGTGCAAGTAACCAAAACTTAGCTGGATTCTTAATGATAGGTAAAAAACTTATAGACGCTGTGACAGGAGTTCCAGTTATTAGTGATGATTTAGCTCAGCAAGGACTATCATTAGGGCTTTTAAAGTTCAACAGAACTCAAGAATATGAAGCAGATAAATATGGAATGATATTTATGGCAATGGCAGGATATAATCCACAAGAAGCTATAGCTGCACAACAAAGAATGATGGACTTAGGTGGAAGTCAACAAGCAGAAATATTATCTTCTCACCCTTCTACTCAAAAATAGAATAGAAGAATTAAAAAGATTCTTACCAGAAGCAATGAAATACTATAAAAAAATAAAAAAATGAAGGGGTTGTTGCAAATTATCAAAAGTAAAAAATAGTTTCGTTACTGAGTAAATTTCTTAACGATAAAAATCAAGAATTCGCTGCAAATCAGGAAACTCACTTCGTTCAGACACTCCTGCATTTGCTCGGCTCATTCTATTTGATTTTTTTATCTAAAATTTCCATTCGTAACTCACTTATTTTTACTTTAGGATTGAAATTTTAATTTTGCAACAGCCTCTTTTTAAATTTACTCATTATAATGTAGTCCACATTGAGCTATTTTTTTAATCATCAAAAACCTCTGTTATTTCATGAACAGTTCCACCTTTATTTTCTAATTGTTCTATTGATTTTTAATCTTTCTAAATTTTTGCACTATAAAATGGATCTGCATCAACTGTAAAAAGGCAGTCTTCTTTCTCTAACAAATTTTTTTAGCAAAAATTGTGAAAGCCGTTGTTACTGTGATACCAATTTCATCACAAAGTATATCTAGTTCTTCTTTTAAATTTTTTTATCAAGTCTAAAAATTTATATTAGTTTTTTTCTTTATCTGTAGTTATAGCTTTCATCATAACCTCCTCAAATTTTTCTAAGTAAATTATATTCTTTCTTCAACACAATGTCAATATATTTCATTACATTAATATTATATGAAATAAAAATTTTTAAAATTTTCTTGACTTAGAGTTAACTCTAAATGTTAAAAATAGACTTACCTTGAAAAATATAGAATATTAATATAAAAATTAGACTTAAAGTTAAGTTTAAGTAATTTAGGAGACAATATGACAATTAAAGAAGTGAGCGAAGAATTAGGATTGACACAAGATACACTTAGATATTATGAAAAAGATTGAATGATATCTCCTGTTACAAGAACAGAAGGAGTACAAAAACAGTAATCAAAAAAACATATTTAAACATATAAAAAAATATTGAAAGGTAGGTGAAAGATGTATAAATCAATAAAGATAGAATTAAAAACTAACAGAAGAACAAAAAGATACAAGTAAATAAAACTATTGGAGTTGAAAGATTTATATATAATGAATATATTAAATATAATCAGGAACAATATAAATCAGAAAAATAAATTTGTAAGTGCTTTTGATTTTTTTCTAAATATATTAATAATGTCTATCTACCTAATAATCCTGATAAAAAAATGGATAAAAGATATATCTTCTAAATCAGTCAAACAAGCTATGATTTATGGAGAAAAAGGCTTTTAAAAATTTTTTTAAGGGTTTAAGTGCTTTTTCCTGTTTTTAAAAAAGGGTAAGAATGAGTTGGGTCATATTTTTGTTAAGAATAATAAAACTGATTTTGAGTTTTTATAGGCATAAAAATAAAAATCCCCACATTGAAATTTGTAAGAGTAAAAGAATATGGATACATACCTAAAAAAATGCTAATATAAAAAAAGTGGTACTATAACTAAAAATAGCAGATAGATATTTTCTATCACTTATTATGGAAGTTGAAGATACTGTAAAAGCAACTAATACAAGTAGTAAAGGATTAGGTATAGATTTAGGAATTAAAGATACAGCTATATGTTCTAATGGAATGGTATTTAAAAAAATATAAATAAAAACTAAGAAAGTAAAAGAAAAATTAAAAAAAGAAAAATTAAAAGAGAACAAAGAAAGATGTCAAGAAGTATAGAATATTCTAAATCTAAAAAGATAAAAATTAAAAAGAATGTAAGAACTTTAGTAAGAAAAAAATTGAAAAATACAAAGATTGTTTTATAGACTAAATTGTATTAGAGATGATTATAATAATAAAATAGTAGATGAAATAACAAGAGCCAAGTTAAGATACATTACTATTGAAGATTTAAAAAGTATCTAATATGATAAAGAATAAACATCTTTCAAGAGCTATACAAGAACAGAATTTCTATGCGATAAGAACTAAACTTGTAAATAAATGTAAGGAAAGAAATATTGAGTTAAGGATAGTAGATACATTCTATCCAAGTAGTAAAACTTGTTCTTGTTGTGGAGAAATTAAAAAAAGATTTAAAAACTTAATGATAGGATTTATAAATGCAGTAATTGTAGTTTAGAAATAGATAGAGATTACAATGCAAGTATAAATCTTGAAAGAGCAAAAATATATAAAGTAATAGCATAGATATTTTAAAAATAAAAAGAAAAGGAGAAAAGCTACGAATAGCAAATTAAAAATATCTATATGTACCGATGGCTAGTCGGGAATTTACGACTATGGAGAGTACAAGGAACTATGAGTAGATACAAAGTATTGAAAAATATACTCGTTGAAGTAGTAATATTCTAGTGTATTAAATATGTTTTAATACATTTTTAGTAGCAGACTCAACTATTCAAGAAAGATGTAATCTCTTAAAAAGAGCAAAGAGAAAAAAATTATTAGAGCAAAAAGCAAATAGAAGAAACATTGGAAAAAAATTAAACTATAAGATTGCAAAAATATGAAGTTGCAGTTGAAACAGGAAAAGTTAGCTTGGGATAAAGAATAGGAGAAAAATAATAATGTATTTAGAAAAAAATCAATTCACCAGAGGATGTAAAAAAAGTTAAATATTGAAGAAATGAAAGTTTTAGCAGAAGAAATTAGAGAAGCAATAATAAAAAAAGAGACGCAATTCATGGCGGACACTTTTGGACCAAATCTAGGTATGGTTGAAGCAACAATAGCCTTACACTATGTTTTTTTGATTCACCAAAGGATAAGTTTGTATTTGATGTATCTCACCAAACATATCCGCATAAAAATACTAACTGGAAGAAGGGAAGCTTTCACAGATGAAGCACACTATGATGATGTTACAGGATATAGTAATCAACATGAAAGTGAACATGATCACTTTATCTTAGGACATACTTCAACTTCAATAAGTTTAGCTTTAGGACTTGCAAAAAGCTAGAGATGTTAAAGGAGAAAAAGGAAATGTTATTGCTATCATTGGAGATGGTTCTCTAAGTGGTGGAGAAGCACTTGAAGGTTTAGATCTTGCAGGAGAATTAAAAACTAACTTCATTGTTATAGCCAATGATAATGATATGTCTATAGCAGAAAATCATGGAGGACTTTACAAAAATTTAAAATTATTAAGAGAAACAGAAGGTAAGGCAGAATGTAATTTATTCAAAGCTATGGGCTTAGAATATATCTTTGTCAAAGATGGGAATAATATTGAAGAATTGATAGAAGCATTTAAAAAAAGTAAAGGATATAGACTACCTAATAACAGTTCATATCCATACTCAAAAAAAGGTAAAGGATACAAACTAGCTGAAGAAGATAAAGAACCTTGGCACTATGTAATGCCATTTAATATAGAAGATGGTAAACCTTTAAATAATGATGATAGTGAAGATTATACAGATGTTACAAAAAGAATATTTAATGAAGAAAATGAAAGAAGATAAAACTGTTGTTACAATAACAGCAGGAACACCAGGAACCTTTAGTTTTTCTAGAAAAGAAAGAGAAGAACTTGGAGGGCAATTTGTAGATGTGGGAATAGCAGAACAAACAGCAGTTGCATTGGCTTCAGGTATGGCTTCTAAAGGAGCTAAACCAGTATTTACAGTGGTAAGCTCATTTGTTCAAAGAGCTTATGATCAACTGTCACAAGATTTATGTATAAATAATAATCCTGCAACAATAGTTGTTTCTTATGGTGGAGCAATAGGAATGACAGATGTTACTCACCTTGGTTGGTTTGATATGGCTATGATGAGTAATATTCCAAATTTAGTTTATCTTGCACCTACAACAAAAAGAAGAACATCTTGCTATGCTTGAATGGAGTATAGAACAACAAGAACATCCTGTTGCAATTCGTTTACCAGGTGGAAAGATGGTTTCAACTGGTGAAAAAGTAACAAAAGATTTCTCTAAATTAAATACTTATGAAGTAAAACAAAAAAAGGAGAAAAAAATAGCAATTTTAGGATTGGGAACTTTCTATCAATTAGGAGAAAAAAGTTGCAAAACTATATGAAGAAAAACAGGAGTGAAAGCAACAGTTATAAATCCTATGTATATCACTGGTGTAGATGAAAAATTACTAGAAGAATTGAAAAAGATCATAGTGTGGTCATAACCCTTGAAGATGGAATTTTAAATGGTGGTTTTGGAGAAAAAAATAGCTAGATTCTATGGAAATTCTGATGTAAAAGTTTTTAAATTATGGACTTAAAAAAAGAATTTTTAGACAGATACAATATAGGAAAAAGTACTTACAGAAAAATAGATTGAAAGCTGACTTAATTGTAGAAGATTTATTGAAATTTTTAAGGAGACCAACTATATTTTTAAAAGAAATCTTAAAGCTAGATAAAAAAAGAAAGTTTTTCTTATCACATTATAATCCTGAAACAGTAAAAAAATTAATTAGCTATAAGGTATAAAAAAATACAAAGGATAGTTGGTTTTCACATTTGGCTATTGAAGTACCATAAAAGCTACTGAATGGTGTGAACCAGTATTAGAAGATTATGAAAAAAACTTAAATAATGGAGAAATTAAAATGACAAAAAGAAAGATTAATAGCATTTTACGATGCGGTGTTAGCAATTATTATGACAATACTTGTATTGGAATTAGAAAAAGCCAAATGAAATGACATTAAGAGGATTTTTAGAACTAAAAGGAAGTTTTTGCTTATACTCTATCATGGTTAGGTACTATGTGGGTGAATCATCATAACCTATGGATGGAAGTAGAAAAATAAGTGTAAAAAAACAGTATGGACAACAATGTTTTTTTGCTGTTTATGGCTTCCTTTTTTTCCATATGCAACAGCCATAATTTCAAAAAAATTTCTATAATGCGATAGCTCAGTCATTTTATGGGCTTATAGTAATAGGAGTCACTATTGCTGCTATTTTTTTAGTGCAGATACATTAATTAAAGTAAATGGAGCCAATAAAAAGTCTTACAGAAAAAAATTAAAAAGAGAGTTATTACTAAAAATATGATTTAGTAGTAAAAAATTGTAGCTTTTTTTAATTTCAGCTTTTTATCCACCAGCTATGATGATAGGGTTGGTTATAACAACACTATTTGTATTGTTTGTTTCCCAAAAAAATTATAAAAAGCATAAGTTCTTTATAAAATGTGTTAGAACACTTGTGACTCTAGCACTCGTAGGGTGTCAGTCGTTAGAGGTTCAAGATATGAAAGATGACAGAGTAAAGATATTAGGGTTGTAAAGGGCATTATAAAAGAAAAATTATGATAAATAAATAAACATTAAAAATAGTACTTGTTTCAGCAGGTACTATTTTATTTTTGTAAATAATTGTATAATATAAAGAAAAATATAGTAGTCAGTTAGAAATATTTATCAAAGTTACAAATTTATAAAAATTGAAACAAGGGGAGTTTTAGAAGTTATGGAAAAAAATGAAAGAAGAAGTTCCTGAGAAATTAAGAATAGCAGTTCTTTTATCATTTATAAGTGGATATATTAATGCCTTTACTTATAATAATGCAGGAGAACTTTTTGCAGGAGCACAAACTGAAATGTAATTTTTATGGCATTGCATTTTGCAAAAAGGAAATCTTGAAAAAAGCAGTTGAATTTCTGATACCTATTATTTCTTTCATGATAGGACAAATTTTTTTATTTATTGTTTTAGAAATTTTTTTTCAAAGAAGAGGACACAAAGGATATATACATTCTTCTCTTTTTAATGCTTTTTATTATGATAATGTTAATTGTACTTTTTACCTTTTTTTGATTATCATTTTCATTGTTGTTACACTAGCTTTTTTTGCAGCTATCCAATCAGATACTTTTTCAAAGATTGAGAGGGTTTTCATATGCTACTATAATGATGACAGGAAATGTAAAAAAATGCTCCTCGTTTATTAATTGAAGGACTTGTTCAAAGAGATAGAGAATTATTGGTAAGAGGTTTTTTTACTATTTTTTTAATAATTTTTAGTTTTATGCTAGGAGTAGGAATATCTACATATTTTACTCAATTTGTCAAAAAGAGTGCATTAGTTCCTTTAATTCTTCCACTTTCATATATTAATTATGTTTTATTTAAAGAGGAACACAGTGTAATAGATGTTGTAAAATCTAAAATAAGAAAAGATTAAATAAGTTATTATAGATTAAACTTGACACTTCCTTAAAAAGTTTATAATTTTAGTAAACAATTAAAAAGGAGTTGAAATTTATGTTAGGAAAAAGTAATAACAGAACACGGACAAGTAGTTAATAATCAAGATATAATGGTAGTTCACTTACATTTAAAAAGAAGGTGAAACAATACCTGCTCACAATCACCCTGGAAGACAAATATTCTTTACAGTTGTTGAAGGTGAAGTAGAAGTATATTTAGATGAAAAAGAAACTTATCCATTAGTACCTAAAAAAGTTTTAGAGTTTGATGGAGAAGCAAGAATATCTGTAAAAAGCATTAAAAAGAAAGCGATATTTTTTTGTATATCTAGTTGTAAAAAGATAAAAATAAACTAAGACCTCCTAAAAATGTTTAAAGAGCCAATTTAAACATCTAGGAGGTCTAATAGTTAACAATTATATATGATAGGAATTATTAAGGTTTTTTTATTTTTTTATTAAGTGTAGTTAGAACACTCGTGGCTCTAGCACTCGTTAGGGTGTTAGCCGTGAGACATGTACTCGTAGGGTATGAATAACACCAACATTGAAAAATGTTGTTCTAAAAATTTGTAATTTTACTAATTTTTAGAGTATAATATATTTAAGAACTTTGGAAACTGAATATATAAGGTTGAGGTTAGAAAATGCAGTAACCTCGTAAAATATTCACTGCCAAAAATTAAATGGTTTTGAACCGTGCCAACAGGACGTAAATGTTCTCAATGGAGAGCTTGTCCATTAAAGTCTTAAGGAAATTAGCTAGTATTTGAATACTAGATATTCAAAAAGAAACTAAATAGTACTTAAGAACCTTGCGACTTTAGTCGTGATAGGTTCAGACTCTCTTTCAGCCATGATAATTTTTTTATTTCATTTTCATTGATTCCAACCATAGCTTTCACCTAAGTCTTCTGAAACTCTAGCAATAATTTCAGGATTATCATAATTTTTTTACAGCTTCAACAATAGCTTTTGCTCTTTTTCTAGGATCACCAGATTTAAAAGATACCACTACCTACGAATACTCCATCTGCTCCTAATCTTCTCATAAGTGCAGCATCTGCTGGAGTAGCAACTCCACCTGCTGAGAAATTAGGGTACAGGTAATCTACCATTATCATGAACATATTTTACTAAATCATAAGGAACTTGTAAGTCTTTTTGCCATTACATATAGTTCATCATCACGTAGAGCTTTAACTAAATTGATTTCTTTCATGATTTGTCTCATATGTGAAACAGCTTGAACAACGTCTCCTGTTCCAGCTTCTCCCTTAGTTCTAATCATTTGAGCCCTTCACATATTCTTCTTAAAGTTTCACCCTAAATTTCTAGCTCCACATACGAAAGGAGTAGTAAAAATCTCTTATTTACATGATGTACTGAATCAGCTGGTGATAAAACTTCGATTCATCGATAAAATCAATACCAATTGCTTGTAATATTTCAGCTTCCACAAAATGTCCTATTCTTACTTTTAGCCATTACAGGGATCTTTACTGCTGACATGATTTCTTTTATTAATTTAGGATCACTCATTCTAGAAACTCCACCTGCTGCTCTGATATCAGCTGGGATTCTTTCTAGTGCCATAACAGCAACTGCTCCTGCTTCTTCTGCAATAATTGCTTGTTCCTTAGATGTAACATCCATAATAACTCCACCATTAAATCTTGTATCCATTTTTGTACCTCCTCATGTAATATATCTTATATTGACTTTTTATAGTATAACTGTATACTGACATTATATAAAGTACCAGAATAAAACTTTTTATGGAGTCAGCTATGATTATTTTAAATTTAGATAATAAATCAAAAAAATTCCTCTATATATACAAATATATACTGAGATAAAAAAATTTAATTCAAAACTAAGATTTTTAAAGGCAAATGAAAAATTACCTTCAAAGAAAGATTTTATTGACTATTATAATATCAGTCAAAATACTATTCAAAATGCTCTTTATCTTTTTATTGGAGGAGGGCTATATTTTTTTCTATTGAAAGAAAAGGTTACTTTGTTTCTGATATAGAAAATCTAATTATACAGAATGTTAAAGTTGAAAATAAGGCAAAAATTTAAAGAAAAAGAGAAGATTCATTATGATTTTTTTCATATTCAGGAGTGGATAAGAAAAAGTTTAGCAAGAACAATTTTTTTAAAAAGAATTACTAAAAGATGTATATGATGAAGAAAATGAAGATCTGCTTTTTCAAGGACATATACAAGGTGACTTATTATTGAGAAAAAGTATCTGTGAATATCTATCTCAATCTAGAGGCTTCAAAGTAGATGCTGAACAAGTAGTTATTAGCTCAGGGACAGAGTATTTATTCTATATAATTTTTTTAAACTATTTAACAATAAAAATTTATGGCTTAGAAAAATCCTTGCCATAAGATGTTTAAAAGAATTATTTTTTTAACAAATAATATCAGTTTTTAAAGCTATTTCATTAGATGAAAATGGAATTGTAATTGATGATTTAAAAGAAATATGATGTCAATATAGCCTATGTTACTCCTTCACATCAATTTCCAACGGGAGCAATTATGAGTATCAGTAGAAGAACTGAACTTTTAAATTGGGCAAATGAAAATATTGACCGTTATATAGTGGAAGATGACTATGACAGTGAATTTAAGTATACTGGTAGACCTATTCCAGCATTGAAGGCAAATGATATTAATGATAAAGTTATTTACTTAGGAAGTTTTTCAAAAATCAATTAGTCCTGCAATTCGTGTAAGTTACTTGGTTTTTACCTAAGGCACTTTTTAAATATCTATCAAAGAGAACTACCGTATTTTTATCTGTCCTGTACCAACTCTAAATCAAAAAAATTCTTTTATAGATTTATAAAAGATGGCTATTTTGTTAAACATATAAATAAGATGAGAACTCTTTACAAAAAAAGAAAAAGAGAATTTCTTGTAAATACCATTAAAAGTTACTCTTCTAAGATATTGAATAAAGAGATTCAAATACAAGGAGCAGATGCAGGTTTACATATGGTAGTTAAATTAAATCAAAAAAATTAATGAGAAGTTATTTTTTTAGATGAATGCTTGGAAAATTCTTTTAAAAATTATATAGTTTAGAAGAATACAATATAGAAGAAATATATAGAGAAAATTCATATTTTCTTTTAGGTTATGCAAATTTAACAAATAAGGAAATAGAAGAAGGGATATTGCTATTATTAAAAAAATTTTAAAGAAATATTATATAAAAAAATTGACCAAAAATAAAAAAATGATAAAATTGGGTATAAATATTGATATATAAAAAAAGAAAATGGGGGGTAGATTATATGAATAACAATTTATATAATGTAGAAAAAAACTTACGATCAATAGCTAAAAAGATATGAAAATGTAAAATATTCAGTTGGACTTGCTGTACTTTTTTTAATGAAGGGAACAAGTGCATTTTCTGATGAGAACAAGATACAAGAATTAGAAAAACAAAAGGATATTTTAACAGATGTAAAAAAGAAAAAGTAGAAGTAAAAGAAACTAAGAAAGTATCAAAGACTACACAAAAAAATTAAAAAGCTTCATGGACAAATATGCAATTTGGAGCCAATGATTTATATAGCAATTTTTTTGTTACACCAAAAAAATAAAGTAGAAAAAAACTTCAATAGTAAAAAGTGAAAAAGACTGTTTTAGTAGCTAGTGCAGATAATGGGACAAGTTTGCCTATGCTTGCTAAAATTACATCAGATATAGAAGAAATATCAACACCTACAACAGAAGAAATAAACACAAGCAAAGAAAAATCTAAGAAATTCAGTTGGAAATTTACAAAAATAAGATAGATACAGCAAGAAGAGAAAAATAGTAAAGAAATACAAGGTCTAAAGTTAGAATTAATTCAACTTATGGAACAAGGAAATCAAGTTGTAAAATCACCTTGGTCATCATGGCAATTTGGAGCTAACTATTTCTATGACAATTGGGGCTCTGCATATAAAGGTAGAGGAGATAAGTCTCAAAAAAATATCCATTTGAAGGAATTTACACAAGAAGTAATAATAGTTTTGAGATATATCTCTCCTTTGAGCCCTAATTATTCAAAAATTCCTCTTACAACTAATCCAAGATCAGCTTCTACTACAGCAAGAAGTGGAGTTTCATCAAAATACGGATTATCAAATTTAAATATTATACATGAGCCAGTTACATCTGTAGAAAGAAAAAGCAACTGTTACTCCAAGAATAATAGAAAAGAATGAAATTAACATTCCTTTTAAAAAGAAATGAATACACCAGAACTACCTGACTTAATAAAAATTTAGACCTATTGAGCCTGATATTGTCATTCCAGCAGAGCCAGCACTTCCTCCAGCACCTGGTTTTCAACTATTTTTAGGAGCAGATTCGAATGGAATAACTAGTCCATGGGCTGGTGCACCAGGAACTAAAAATGGGATTTTTTTAATGAGAATGGAACTATAGATAATAGAAGTAAGCAAAAATATTCAAACACAATTACGTTATACATTGAATAGTACTTATACAAATCAGTTTGGATTTCCTACTACATCTATAGGGGTTGCATTTTAAGATGTGGGCAGATGAATACATGGCAATGGGTGGTTACAAATTGATACCGGCTAATGTTCCACGTGGATATAATGTTAGTGGGCTTGTTAGTCTAAATCCAACAACATGGATAAATCCTCTTGAGAATTTACCAGATAATATTTATTTCAATTCTTATAATTTCTCTTTTTAATGGTGGTGAAAGTGAATACAGAATTCCAACAATTAATTCTACCACTTATGGAAATCCTAATGAAATTAACAATCAACGTTTTTTTTGTAGGGGGCTCTCGTTTTTATTGAAATAGATAACCAAGGAAGAAATACTTTAATGTTTGGTGGAAATTATGTTCCTTCTATTCCTGTTTATATTCCTCAATCTAAAACAGTTCATTTAGCAGGACCACTTACTTTAGGATTAGTGTCTCAAGAAAATGGAATTATTTTTGAAAATAAAGGTAGAATAACTGATGAGGGAGAAAATGAAGAGCAATTTGTAAAAGATACTCCTGATGTATTAACATTAAGAGGTCCTTTAAATGATATTACTGTTAAGAAAAGTAAGGAAGGATTTCTAGGATATAAAGTTGGAATAGTACAGGTTGCTGAAAACTCTGCTCAAAATTTACCAAGTGCAGGAGCTCCATCAGAAATACAACCTATGACTAATAGTGGAATTATAGATTTTAGAGGTCCTAAATCCATTGGGATGTATGTTTACTTGTATAGAACTTCAGATGGAACAGGAACTTTTACTCCAAAAGGAACAAGAGCTCAGTTAACAAATAAAGGTTTAATTTCTCTATCTGGAGAAGAAAGTTATGGAATGAAAGTGGCTGCTTACTCTGAAAGTGATGCTGCTATGCTTAATGATGCAGATGGAACTATTGAATTAAAAATAAATGGTCAAGATAAAGCAAATAATTCTATCGGAATGGCAATTATGAAAGATGATACTATTCAAGATCCTGCTGGAGCAACTTTTCCACTTGGGAAAGCTGTCAACAAAGGTACAATTTCTTTAACAGATATCCAAAATTCTGTAGGAGCTTATGTCAATATTGCAAGTAATATTACAAATGATACTGATGGAAAAAAATATTAATAGATTCTCAAATAGAAAAAAAGTAAGTTCAGGAAAACAAGCTGTTAATATAGGAATGAGAGCCGATGGAGATACTCAAGCTGAAGTTATTAATAAAGGAAGTATTGGCTTATTAGGAAATTACGGAATAGGAATGTTAACTAAAAAATACGAATCTTACTAACACAGGAACAATTAATAGTACAAACATAAAAAAATGGAATTGGAATTGTAGGGATTGACCATTCTGTGGTTAAAAAAACAGCGGAGCTATTAAACTTTTAGGAACAGGTCAAACTAATAATATTGGAATTTTATTAAAAGATGGCTCTAATGGTACTATTGGTGGAGCTTCTTCAGCAGGGGTAACACAGTCAGTAGAAGTATCTGGGGATAACTCAACAGGAATCCTAGTATCTGGAGAAAGTTCTTTACAAATGGCAGGAAATGTAGTAGCATCTGGAAATAGTGTAACTGGAATTGTTGCAGATCAATCCGATATTACCTTAAATGGAAACGCAGATATAACGGTAGATAATTCAGGCAATATCTCTGAGCCAATTGGAACAAAGGGAAGCTATGGAATTATTGTGAAAAAAAGGAACAAAGGGTAAATTCATAGGAACTGATACAAATGTTAATATTAAAAATTAAAAAAATCCTGAATCTGTTGGTCTATACTCTGAAGGGGAGCTAAAAAGTAAAGAATGCAAATATTATTGCTAATGACGGGGCTATCAATTTCTTTTCAAATAATGGAACAATTTCTGTTGGAGGTGGAAATACAGAGACAGGTCAAAAATCTTTATTATTTTACACATCTGGAACTAATGCAAAGATATTAATAAATGGTCCTATGACTTCAACAATTAAAGGGGGAACTTCTCCAAGTACTAGAGGAACCGCTTTTTATTATATAGCAACTCCTAGCTCAAGTTATGGAAACTTTAATGCAGGAAGTATCCAAAATTATTTTAATACAACTTTTGGAAATGGAACTAATAGCACTCTAACAAATTTAACACTAAGGATGGAAGAAGGTTCTAGATTGTTTGTAGCTTCTAATGTACAAATGAACTTATCTGATACTGATACCTCAACTATTATGAATGGAATTACAGACGCTCCTACTATTCAAAGGTTAGGTAACTATAAGAATTTTTATGTTACATTTGAGTAAGTTAAAAATTAATCAAGCAGTGAATCTAGATGATACCTCAGATTTTTTTCAACCAATTAGAAATTGCAAACTCTTCTATTGAAAAATGAAAACCTTATGAGAGGTAGTCAAAATAGACAAGTAGCAATGGCACAAGAAAACATAGAAAATGATTACAATACTGAAAAAAATTTCTTTAATAAATAAAGTGGGGGAGAAATTTCCTTAACTGGAGGAGAAAGTACAGGAATTTATGCTAAAAGGGGAAAAAAATTATCAATGAGGGTAAAATTAGTGTTGGAAATAAATCAACTGCAATTTATTTAGTTGAAGATAATAAAAAGTCCGTTAGGGGCTACTACAGGAGCAACAGTACTTAATGCCTCTAGTGGAGAAATTAGTGTTGGAGAAAGTTCAACTGGAGTTTACTATAATGTAAGTAATTCAACTGGAAATACAGTAATTTCTGGTGGTATTCAAAATGAGGGTAAAAATAACTTCTTATGCAGATAATGTTCTTGGAATGGTTTTTGATAGTCCTTTATCAAATAAAGTATTCAAAAAAATAATATGACTGGAAGTATTGAATTAACTGGAGATAAATCAATAGGAATGTATGCGACAGGGACAGGAAGTTATATTGCATTGAATGAAGGAGCTATACTTTTAGGAAATTCTATAAATCAAAAATAATCCAAATGTAGGAATGTATACAGATAAACTTTCAATAACACTAAGAAACAATGAGAAAAATCAGTGTTGGAAAAAAATGCTATTGGAATGTATGGATATAATTCTATTTTTAGGTGGAGCTTCTTCTTTGATAGTAGGAGATGGAGGTATTGGCATCTATTCTCGTGGAGGAGATGTTACATTAAATCTGGGTTCTAAGATAAAAAAATTGGTAAGAATAAAGCAACTGGTATTTATTATGCTCAAAAGAATGGAAATATTTTAAATGAAGCAAGTTCTTTTGAGATCGGAGAGAGTTCTTATGGAATAGTTGTAGAAAAAAAGAGTCAGACCCTTTGACTCCACCAGCAACTTTAATAAGTAGGACTCCAAATGTTTCCTTAGTAATCAAAGTATATTTTTTTGTATTCTAAAGACAAAAAAATAGAATAGTAACAAATGAAACAGTTTTAACTTCTACTGGGGACGAAAATTATGGAATTTATTCTGCTGGTAAAGTAGAAAAATAATGCAGATATTAACTTTGAAAATGGAGTAGGAAATATAGGAGTTATATCTATTGGAAATGGAACTGCTATAAATAAATCAGGAAAAAAATAATTACTGTTGGACAATCTAATGGAAATGATAGTAAGTATTCAATTGGTATGGTTGCAGGAATTGCTAGAGAAAAAAATTAGTAGGAAACAATCTTGTCAAAGAAATCATTGAAGAAGGAAATATTATAAATCAAGGAACTATTCGTGTAACAGGAAATGATACAGCAGGAATAGGTGGAAGTATTGGAATGTATGCTGTTGGGAAAAATTCTATTGCAAGAAACCAAGGAACAATAAAGCTTGCTGCGGATGGAGCAACGGGTATGTACTTAGATGAGAAAGCTATAGGCTATAATGATGGCTTAATAACAACAGAAGGAAGCCCAAAGAAAGTAATTGGAGAAGTTGTACAAAATGGAGCAACTTTATGGAATAATGGAACTATTCATATAGATTCTCCAAATGGCTATGCAATTGTAAGATTAAATGGTGGAATTGTAAGAAACTATGGAACTATTGTTTTAGGTAGTGGAGCAGATAAAGAGCAAACTTTTAAACAACCATCTGGAAAAGCAATAGGTGAAATAGCAATTAAGGAACCAGATAAAGGAGCAACAGAAGCAAAAATTTATGCAAACGGGGTTTTAGTAACGCCAGAAACAATCTCTTCTCCTATAGGATACAATCCAAATTTACAATTTTCTTCTGAAATTGGAATGTATATAGATACTTTAAGAGGAACAAATCCTATAATGGGATTACAAAATATTACTAACAAAGCAGATTTAATTATAGGAACAGAAGCAACTTCTATAACAAATAGTAAATATATTAAAAGTAAGTGGAAAAAAATCTTAGAACCATATAATAATATGATACTAAGAACTCCTCAAGTTACAGATTGGAATATTTATTCAAGTTCTTTAACATGGATAGCAAAATGTAACTTTAAATACAACAAATGGTACTATAAAAGATGTATATATGGCAAAACGTCCATATACAGATTTTGCAGGAAATGAAGCTTCACCAGTTGAAGTAACAGATACATATAACTTCTTAGATGGATTAGAACAAAGATATGGAGTTGAAGAAATTGGAACTAGGGAAAATCAATTATTCCAAAAATTAAATTCCATTGGAAACAATGAAGAAGTTCTATTATTCCAAGCAGTAGATGAAATGATGGGACATCAATATGCTAACACTCAACAAAGAGTAGAAGCGACTGGTAATATTTTAGATAAAGAATTTAACTATTTAAGAAGTGAATGGAGCAATCCAAGTAAGGATTCTAATAAGATTAAAACTTTTTGGAACAAAGGGCGAATATAAGACAAATACAGCAGGAGTAATTGATTATCAAAATAATGCTTATGGAGTAGTTTATGTTCATGAAGATGAAACTGTAAAACTTGGAGAATCTGTAGGTTGGTATGCAGGTATAGTTCATAATACATTTAGATTTAAAGATATTGGAAATTCTAAGGAAGAACAATTACAAGCTAAACTTGGAATCTTTAAATCAGTTCCATTTGATTATAACAACAGCTTGAATTGGACAATATCTGGAGATATCTTTGCAGGATATAACAAGATGAACAGAAGATTCTTAGTAGTTGATGAAGTTTTTTTAATGCAAAAGGAAGATACCATACTTATGGACTAGGTGTAAAGAATGAAATATCAAAAGAATTTAGATTGAGCGAAGGCTTCTCAGTAAGACCTTATGCAGCTCTAGGTTTTAGAATATGGAAGAGTGTCAAAGATAAGAGAAAAAAATCTGGTGAAATGAAAATTAGAAGTTAAAAGCTAATGACTATTTTTCAGTAAAACCTGAAATAGGAACTGAACTTGCTTACAGACATCATTTTGGAACTAGTGCAATAAAAGTTGCTGTTGGAGTGGCTTATGAAAATGAATTAGGAAAAGTAGCTAATGGCAAAAATAAAGCTAAAGTAGCTGGAACAGATGCAGATTACTTCAATATCAGAGGTGAAAAAGAAGATAGAACAGGAAATGTTAAAACTGACCTTAATATTGGTTGGGATAACCAAAGAATAGGAGTAACAGCTAACATAGGTTATGATACTGAAGGACATAATGTCAGAGGTGGAGTAGGACTAAGAGTTATATTCTAATCTACCAATAAAATTTAACACTAACCCTAGTGTATATAGATTATTATTTCCCTAAGAAGAAGACTGAGAAATTGGTCTTCTTCTTTCTTTTTATTCAATTTTTTTCTACAATAAAAAAAGGTTAGTATGATAGAATAAAAAAATTCTATTATATTAACCTTTATTTTTTTATTTAGTTAGCTTGTTTCTTTTTTTAAATATTCCATTTAAAATAAGTGCTAGAGCTCCATCACCTGTAATGTTACAAGCAGTACCAAAGCTATCTTGTAAAGCGAATATTGTTATCATTAGAGCAGTTCCTGTTTCATCAAAACCTAAAAACAGAGATAATAAGTCCAAGTGAAGCTAAATACAGTTCCTCCTGGTACTCCTGGTGCTCCAACTGCAAATACTCCCTAATAGTAAGATAAATAATACCATTGTTCCTACAGGAGGTACAGCTCCATATAATATTTTTGCAAACTACCATGACGAAGAATGTTTCAGTTAAAACAGATCCACATAGGTGAGTAGTAGCCCCTAATGGAATAGCGAAGTTAGTTATTTCTTCATCTAATACACCAGATTTTTCTTACACATTTTAAGCTAACTGGTAAAGTTGCAGCTGATGACATTGTCCCAACAGCAGTCATATATGCAGGTCCATAGTGTTTTAATAAAGACCAAGGATTTTTTCCAGAAACAATACCACCAATAGTGTATAGAATAGCAATCCAAATATAGTGACCAACTAAAAACAATTAAGATAACTTTTTAAGAATACTGGTAATTGTTTTGTAATACTTCCTTCATAAGCAAGAGTTGCAAATGTAGTAGCTATGAATATTGGTAATATAGGAATTATTATTTTTGTTTACTATCATTAACATAATGTTATTGAATTCATTTAATAATTCTTCAGTTCTCTTTAGAGTTAGTCCATACAACAGCAAGTCCCATAAGTAAAGCTAATACTAGAGCTCCCATTACTGAAATTGCAGGTGGAATTTGAACCTTAAATAGAATTGGAGGTAATTCCTTTAAACCTTCAACGCTAGAAACAATATTTAATTTAGGTATTAAAGCATATCCCAGCAGTTGCTGAGAAGAATGCAGCACCTATTGATGATAAATAAGATAGTCCTAACATAGTTAGTAACATCTTACTAGCGTTTGATTTTAATTGTGTTATTGCAGGTGCGATAAATCCAATTATAATGAATGGTACAACGAAGAATATTAATTCTCCTAAGAAGAATTTGATTGGTAAAATCACAGAAATAACTTTTTCATTTGCGACTAATCCTATGATTATTCCAGCTATTACTCCAAGAACTAACTTAATAATCAGAGTATCGCCTTTTTTTCTTTTTTTCCATACTATCACTCCCTTAATTATAAAAATTTTATTACTTTTAATATTATATACTTTAGTCAAACAAAAAAAGCAATCAAAAAAATCAAAAATTATTAATATGAACATATTTTTTTAAAAAGAGGGTATACTTTTTTATTTTTTTATTCTATAATATATAACGAATTAAAAATTAATAAGGGGGATAAAATGGAAACTAAAATAGAAAAAAAGTTCTTAAAATTTTAGAAGAAGAAATAGTTGCAGCAGAAGGTTGTACAGAGCCAATAGCCTTATCTTATGCAGCTGCCAAAAGCAAGAAGAATTTTAGGTACTATTCCCAATAAAGTTGACGTCTTCCTATCTGGGAATATAATAAAGAATGTAAAAAAAGTGTTACTATTCCTAACAGCGATGGTATGGTTGGTATAGAAGCTGCTATTGCAATGGGATTAATAGCTGGAGATGACATAAAAAGAACTTATGGTTATAAGTGATGTTACATCTGAGCAATTGACAGAAGTAAAGGAATTTTTTTAGATAAAGGGTATCATAAAAACTCATGTTCATCCAGGAGATATAAAATTATATATAAGACTAGAAATTTCAAATGATAAAGACAATGTAGTTTTAGAAATAAAAACATACACATACTAATGTAACTCAAATTTTAAAAAAATGGTAAAAGTTTTTACTAAGTCAAGTTTGTAACGATGGAGATTTTAACTCATCTCTTACAGATAGAAAAGTTTTAAGTGTTAAATTTATCTATGATTTAGCTAAGACAATAGATATTGACTTGATAAGACCAATTTTTCCAAAAAGGTAGTTAACTATAATTCAGCCATAGCTGAAGAAGGACTAAAAAGGGAAATATGGAGTAAATATTGGTAAAAATGATACTTGATAACATAGAAAAAGGTATCTATGGTAATGATGTAAGAAATAAGGCAGCTAGCTATGCTAGTGCTGGTAGTGATGCTAGAATGAGTGGTTGTGCTTTACCTGTTATGACAACAAGTGGAAGTGGAAACCAAGGTATGACAGCATCTTTACCAATAATAAAGTTTTGCTGCTGAAAAATCTATCAGAAGAAGAATTAATCAGAGGACTATTTGTATCACACCCTTACAACTATACATGTTAAAACAAATGTAGGTAGACTTTCTGCATACTGTGGAGCTATTTGTGCTGCTGCAGGGGTTGCTGCTTCTCTTACATACTTACATGGTGGAAGTTATGAAATGGTTTGTGCTGCAATAACTAATATACTAGGTAACCTATCAGGAGTTATCTGTGATGGAGCTAAGGCTTCATGTGCTATGAAAATATCTTCAGGAATCTACTCGGCTTTTGATTAAAAATATGGTCGCACACCCGTGACTCTAGCACTCGTAGGGTGTCAGTCATGAGTTAGACCATTAAGTATAGTCAGCATATATAGAAATATGTATGTAGAGGTAGCAACTTTAAAAAGCTATCCAATACTACTCGAATTGCTGGAAACCCTAAAAGCTAGTATAACTACAACATAGTACCTAAATAAAAAAATATGGTACAAGTGTGAAAGTGGCGAAAGCAGAAAAAATATACTAGATGACATAAGGTTAAATCCTAAGTGTTAAGATAATGGGCAATCAGCAGCCAAGACCGAAAGGTAAGGTTCAACGACTATTCCTCCTGAGGGAAGTACACTAAAGCTAGTGGAAGTGGGTAGACCCAAACAGATAGAGCTGTGGGATAAGATATAGTCTGTGCTAATAGAAATATTAAGAAGTTCAAGGCTAATCTCCTTAATTTATTAAGGAGTGTATATGCCAAGAGAACTGCATAAGTGGTAGCGTACTTATGTGAACGACAACCTCTAAAACGACTGAGTCAGTTTTTAGGTTCATATATTTAGAAAAAAATTTTTACTTTTTCATTTACTTATAGTATAAAAAGTGGTATACTATATATAGGTAAATGGAGGTGAAATCGCATGGAAAAAAAGCATATAAGTTTAGATTTTATCCAACTAAAACTCAAATAACAATATTAAATTGTACTTTTTGGTTGTGTAAGATATGTCTATAATCATTTTTTTAGGTTTAAAAACAAGAGCTATATAACAAAGAGAAAAAAATCTATTTCATATAGTGAGTGTAGTAAAAGAATTAACAGTTTTAAAGACAAGATAAAGAATGGTTAAAAGATGTAGATAAATTTTTCTTTACAAAAATTCTTTAAAAGATTTAGATAAAGCCTATAAGAACTTCTTTAGTGGAAGAGGCTATCCAAAATTTAAATCTAAGAAAGATAATAGAAAAATCATACAGAACCAATTATACAAATAATAATATAGAGTTTTTAGATAAATGGATAAAAAGTACCTAAGTTAGGAAAAACTAAAAAAATAAGAGATAAAAATGAAACCACAAGGAAGAATGATAAAGTGCAACAATAACACAAGTACCTAGTGGAAAATATTATATATCTTTATGTTGTACTGATGTGGAAGTAGAAAAAAATTAGAAAGTACAAATAAGAATGTTGGAATAGATTTAGGTATAAAAGGACTTTTGCGATTAACAGTGATGAAATCTCAATAGAAAAATCCAAAAATATTTACAAAAAAATCTTTGAATAAACTAGCTATATTACAAAGAAGACTATCACGAAAAACCAAAGGGTAGTTCAAATAGGAATAAAGCTAGAATAAAAAGTAGCAAGATTATTTGAAAAAAATATCAAATCAAAGAAAGATTTTTTTGCAAAAATTATCAACAATGCTAATAAAAAGAATATGATATTATTTGTATGGAAGACTTACAAGTAAAAAAATATGGTAAAAAAATCATAAATTAGCAAGAAATATTGTAGATGTATCATGGAGTGAATTTAATAGAATACTAAGTTATAAAGCGAAATGGCATGGAAAAAAACAATAGTAAGAGTAGATAAATTTTTGCAAGTAGTCAAATATGTAATTGTTGTGGATATAGAAATGAAGAAGTAAAAAGATTTAAGTATAAGAGAATGGACTTGTCCAGTATGTGGAGCTGTACATAATAGAGATATAAATGCAGCCAAAAAAACATATTAAAAGAAGGACTAAAGATATTAGGGTATAAGTGCTTAAATATACAATATATGAACCGTAGGAACTATGGGGATAGCTTGGTAAATTTAGTTGGCTAACAAAAGCAACTACTACCCAAGAACCCTGCGACTTCAGTCGTGGGAGGTTCAGAGCAACTATGCTTGCATTAAATAAAGATGTATTAAAAATCTGGTGATGGAATAGTTGGAGTTGACATAGAAGAAACTATAAGAAATGTAGGGGGAACTTGCTCAATCAGGAATGAAGGGACAGACGAAACTATACTTGATATTATGACTAAATAACACTAAAAATAGGGACTGTTGCAAAATTAACTTTTTATTATTTTGCAACAGTCCACTTATTTATAATAAGTTAATTTAGAAAAGTTTTTAATTCTTTTTAATTCATCTAAAAATACTTTCTATATCTGCTTTTTCATCATTTATTGCAACAGCTGCAATAAGTCCTTCAACCAATGGAGCATCTGCTATTTTAATATTTTCTATATCCACTCCTTCATCAGCTAAAAAAATCTATAGCAACTTGAGTATTTAAGACAGAACTTCCAATATCTACAAAAAAACTAAAAGCTCCCTTTATCTGTTTTTAGCATTTTAAGATAGCTTCTTTTAATTATAAGTGGATTACTTCCTAAAAAAATCTCCATCTGTTCCACTTCCATTTATTAGTGGAAAATCATATCTTTTCATTTCATTAGCAAGATGAATAACAGCTTCTGCTAAATCTTTACTATGTGATACAACTACAAAACCTAACATTTTACCTCCTACAGATTTTTCACAAACTACTTTTTATCATTAAATATGAAGACATAGCTCCAGGGATCTATATGTCCCACACTTCTTTCACCTAAATAAGAAGCTCTACCTTTAGTAGCAACAATATCTTTTGTAGCTTCCATAGCATTTTTAGCAACTTCTATAACTTCAATTCTAATATCTTTTAAAGATTTTTCCATCATCAAAAGATTTTTTTCTAAAAAAATTATAAGTAGGAATTATAGTATCAAGCATTGTTTTTTTCTCCTAAAACTGCTTTTACCTCTTTTTTTGAATCCCTCTATCATAGCATTTAAAGTTCCTAACAGAATTTGATTATCAAAGTCTGTCTTTCCTTTTAAAAAGTTCCTGAACTCATAAAAGCTGTTCCATATATTGCACCAGAAGCTCCACCAACTTTTTGTAAGTAAAATCATACCCATTTTTGTAAATACATCAGACACTGGTAAAGTCTTAAAAATTAGCTAGTTGATTTTTTTAATTTCAGTAAAACCTCTTGCTAAAGTTAACTCCGTGGTCTCCATCTCCAATTTCTCTATCTAATTCTGTAAGATAGTCTTCATTTTTTTATTATTTCATCAGATATTTTTTTCAATAATCTCTAAAAAAACATTTTATCTCTTCCCTTTCTTCTTTCTTTTTCCTTTTTGTCATATACATCCTAAAAATTTTTTTAACGAAACTGCTACGGTGTCCATTATTGTTGAGAGAGCCTTTGTGGAGCTCTTGAAACACTAATAGCTATCAAAGCAGTTGAGATAATATTTTAGAATGCTATTGTATCTTCTTCAGCTTTTAAAAAGCTCTTCCATCTCATTATCAAGTTTTAATAAAGTTATAGAGAAACCTCCCATATCAAGTGAAGTCATATAGTTACCTACTAAAGTTTTTGCAACTTCAACTCCTTTTAGCTTTTCAATAAATCTTGAAGATGATTATTTATGATAAATAATTCAATAAGAGTAGTTTCTCCAAGTCCATTTACTAGAACTGCAAATCTATCTCCTTTTTGTGCATTAGATTCAGCATAGATTTTTTTCAAATAATTTTCTCAGTAAATTCATTAGCTGTTGCCATTTTTTTCACGATGAGTTCCAGGTTCTCCATGTATTCCTAAACCTATTTCAACTTCATCATCAGCTATTTCAAAGCTTTCTTTACCAGTTGTGAAAAACTGTACAAGCTTTTTAAAGACATACCCATAGTTTTTTTAAATTTTTTTAACAACTTTATTTCCAAGTTCTACTAATTTATCTAAGTCATAACCTTTTTTTCAGCAGCAGCTCCTAAAAATTTTATGAACAAAAATAGTTCCAGCTATTCCTCTTCTTCCAACTGTATAAGTACTATTTTTCAACAGCGATATCATCATCAACTACAACTTGCTTTTACATTTATTCCTTCAGCTTGTGCCATTTCTCCAGCCATTTCAAAGTTCATTATATCTCCGCTATAGTTTTTAATTATAAGAAGAACTCCTTTTTCCTCCATCAACAGCCTTAATAGCATTGTAAACTTTGTCTGCACCAGGAGATGTAAATATTTCACCACAAACAGCAGCATCTAACATTCCATATCCAACAAAAGCCAGCATGTGCAGGTTCATGTCCACTTCCGCCACCACTTATAAAGAGCAACCTTTATCCACTTTTTTTTATTTTTTTCTGATGATTATAGGTTCATTTTTCAACTCTTGAAAGTTTATCAGGAAATGCCTTTTATCATTCCTTCCACTACTTCTTCAACAATATTATTTTTTTATCATTTATTAGCTTTTTCATTTAAACCTCCTATTGATGTAAAAAAAAATTTAATAAAAAAAGGCGAAATTATACAAATATTAGTATAATCTCGCCCCCTTTCATTTTATATTATTCTTCCCAATTCTTACTTCTTTCAACAGCTTTTTAGCCAACCAGCATATTTTTTTATTTCTATCTTCTTCAGACATATTAGGAGTAAATTCTTGATCAAGTACCCATTTTTTTGTTTGATTTCTTCTTTTACTTTCCCAGAATCCAACTGCAAGTCCAGCAAGATAAGCAGCTCCTAGTGCTGTTGTTTCTAGAACAGTAGGTCTTTTTACAACTTCACCTAGAATATCAGCTTGGAAATTCCATTAAGAAGTTGTTAGCAGCAGCTCCTCCATCAACTTTAAGTCCATTTAATTTTGATTCCAGAATCTTCTTCCATAGCTTTTTAAAAACATCTTTTAGTTTGATAAGCTATAGATTCCAAAGTTGCTCTTATAATATGGTTTTTATTTAGCTCCACGAGTTAGTCCTAAAATAGCTCCTCTTGCATACATATCCCAATAAGGTGCTCCTAGTCCAACAAAGCAGGAACTACATAAACTCCACCATTATCTTTAACTTTTCTTGCAAAATATTCAGTATCTCTTGATTCAGAGATTAATTTTAGTTCATCTCTTAACCATTGAACACTAGCTCCACCTACAAAGACACTTCCTTCAAGTGCATATTGTACTTTTACCATTAAGACCTATTGCAATAGTTGTTATAAGTCCATTGTTACTCTTTACAAATTTTTTTCTCCAGTATTCATAAGTAAGAAGCAACCTGTTCCATAAGTATTTTTTTAGATTCTCCTTCTTCAAAAACAAGCTTGTCCAAATAAAAGCTGATTGTTGGTCTCCTGCAACTCCAGCTATAGGAACTCTATGTCCACCTTTTACCACCTAAGTTAGCATATCCAAAAGTTCCACTTGAATCTTTTTACTTCAGGTAACATTGATTTAGGAATATTCAATGTTTCAAGGATTTTTTTCATCCCATTTTAATTCTTTTTATATTATAAAGCATAGTTCTTGAAGCATTAGTGTAATCTGTTGCATGTACTTTTACCATTTGTTAATTTCCAAATTAACCAAGTATCAACAGTTCCAAATAATAATTCACCTTTTTCAGCTTTTTTTCTCTTGCACCTTCAACATTATCTAAAAATCCATTTTAATTTTTAGTACCTGAGAAATAAGCATCAACTAGAAGTCCAGTATTATCTTTTATATAATCACTGAAAACCTTCAATTTTCTTTAATTCATCACAGATTTTTTTGCAGTTCTTCTACATTGCCAAACTATTGCATTGTAAATAGGTTTTCCTGTATTTTTTTATCCCAAACTATTGTAGTTTCTCTTTGGTTAGTGATTCCTAAAGCTATGATGTCATGTTGACTTATTCCAGCTCTTGCAATAACTTCACTTAAAAACTCCACTTTGGCTAGCCCAGATTTCCATAGGGTCATGTTCTACCCAACCCTCATTTGGATAAATTTGTGTAAATTCCTTTTTGTGCAACTCCTACAATATTTTGACTTTCATCGAATAAAATTGCTCTTGAACTTGTTGTTCCTTGGTCTAATGCTACAATGTACTTCATATAGTTTCCTCCAATCTTATTGTATATTTATTAAAAAAAGTGAATCACATACAAAATTATAAAACTGTTGCTAAGAATGTATCAAAAAAATTACAACACCTAAAATAGCACCAATAATTGGATCCTACAACTGGTATCCAAGAATATTTCCAGTTAGATCCTCCTTTTACCTTTTTATAGGAAGGATAGCATGAGCTATTCTTGGTCCTAAAGTCTCTTGCAGGATTAAGTGCATACCCTGTTGCTCCACCTGTTGCCATACCTATTATAACGATTAGAAGTCCAACAAATAAATGCTCCATTACCTGGTTGAATTCCAACTTCTCCATATCCTATAGCTAATACACCTATTAATAAAAGTGCAGTACCAATAATTTCAGTAACGATATTCCATATAGGAGCATCAATAGAAGGTCCTGTTGAGAAAACTCCAAGTTTTACTCCTGCTTCTGGTTCTGCATCCATTTGAACTTTATAAACAAGATAAGCCAAAGTTGCACCTGCAATTCCACCTAACATTTGAGCAACAATATAACCTGGGACTAAATTACCAGGAAATTTACCTGTTACTGCTAGAGCAATAGTTAAAGCAGGGTTCATATGTGCACCTGATACCCAACCTGTTACATAGGCAGGAATCATAACAGCAAATCCCCAACCAAAGGTAGTTACTATCCAACCTGCACCTTTACCATAGCTGTGTTTCAAGCTACAAGTCATATTAACTCCATTTCCTAATAATAGCAATAAAGTAGTTCCAACAAATTCTCCAATGTACATACTCATATTACTCATACGAGACCTCCTTATTTAAAAAAATATATTGTTTTAAATAAATATATATATTGTTATTATAACATAAAAGTTTATGAATAAACACCTTTTTTTATTAAAAAAGATATAAAAATTTTTACATATCTTTAGTTACAACAACATTGACACCTGTATTGAATATATTTTCTAGAACTATATCTCCTCTTTTAACAGGAGCTGTTAATTCAACTTTCTTTTAATTCTTCCATCAATTTAAAATTTAATTCTTTAGGTATAGCTCTTTCAGTTTTTCACAGGGACATCTATGATCTAAAGCATTTTTTTATTTTTTTACAGTTGAAGTTACAACTCTTTTTGGAGCTGTTAATTCTTCTTTTCCATAGACTGCACCTCTTGGACAAGCATTTCCTTTAACTTCATAAGTTTCTGTATTAACACTTATATGACAACCAACAGGACAAACTATACATATCATTTCCTTTTTCCATTATTTATCCTCCTCAACAACTTCTACAACAATTTTCTTAGCATCTATTTTTTTCCTAACACAGTTTTAGATAGAGTAATTTTTTTCCATTTCTCCAGGAGCCATATGATTTTTTTCTTAACTGAATGTATTACAAAAATCATTTGACTTAACCACTATCTTAACATTTTTTTATATTTGTCTAACTCTCATAGAAAGCTCTAAATTTTTTTCTATATTTTCTATTCTAAATTTTTTTGAGGAACAGTGTATCCTATTCCATTTCCTGTTTCAATTTCAATATATTCTCCGTCTGCAACTTCACCTTTTATATACTTAGCTGCTGATTTTCCTGCTTTTCTTGATTCAATACTTACGAAGTCAACAAGGTCATGTACATGAACAACGTTTCCTGAAGCAAATATTCCTTCTATACTTGTTTCCATAAGTTCATTTACTACTGGTCCACTAGTTCTAGGATCAATTTTTTTATTCCAGTTGCTCTTGAGATATCATTTTCAGGGATAAGTCCAACTGATAGAAGTAAAGTATCACATTCATATTCTATTTCAGTTCCTGGTATAGCTTTCTTGTTTTTCATCAACCTTAGCTATGATAACTTTTTTTCAACTCTATCTTTACCAATGATATCTACAACTGTATGACTTAAGTATAGAGGTATGTCATAGTCTTCAAGACATTGAACAATATTTCTCATAAGTCCACCAGAGAATGGCATAAGTTCAGCGACAGCTAAAACTTTTGCTCCTTCAAGAGTAAGTCTTCTTGCCATAATAAGTCCAATATCTCCTGAACCTAAGATAACAACTCTTTTACCAACCATATATCCTTCCATATTGATATATCTTTGAGCAGCTCCTGCTGTAAAAATTCCTGCAGGTCTATCTCCTGGTATAGCTATTGCTCCTCTTGTTCTTTCTCTACAACCCATAGTTAAAAACTATAGATTTAGCTTCAATTATCATGTATCCATCAACAGAGTTTATAGCTTGAACTATCTTGTTTTTCAGAAACTTCTAAAAACCATAGTATCTAGTTTGTATTCTATATTTAATTCAAATAATTGATCCATAAATCTTTGAGCATACTCAGGTCCTGTCAATTCTTCTTTGAATTCATGAAGTCCAAAAACCATTGTGTATACATTGTTGTAAAATTCCACCAAGTTCTTTTTGCTCTTTCAATTACAAGTATGCTATCTATTCCATTTTTTTTAGCTTCTACTGCTGCTAAAGTCCCTGCTGGACCTCCACCAACAACAACTAAATCATATTTCATATTCATATCGTTTTCCCCTATTTAGTCTTTCCTGTTAAGATGTAAGAATCTTTTTTTGTTCCATAACTATTTCTTCTAAATCTTCACCAAGTTCTCTTGCCAAAATTTCTTGTACACGAGGTCCACAGAATCCACCTTGACATCTTCCAGCTCCTGGTCTAACTCTTCTTTTGATACCATTTAATGTTCTTCCACCACATTTTCTATGAATAGCATCAACGATTTCACCTTCTGTTATGTTCTCACATCTACAAATAATTCTTCCATATCTAGGGTCTTTCTTTATTACTTCTGCTTTTTCTTCTGGAGATAGTGTAATAAAAGTGTATCATTTTTTCTATTTTTTTAACAAAGTTTGTTTTTTTCTTTTTACTCCACCAAAAGCTTTCAACTATCATTTTAGCTAAATCTATTGCCATTGCAGGTGCAGATGTAAGTCCTGGAGATTTAGTTCCAGCTATATTAAATAGTCCTTTGACATCTTCAGCTTCACCTAGAATAAAATCTCCTGTATCAGCTTCAGCTCTAAGTCCAGCAAAGTTTCTGATATTATCTCTGAAATTTATATCTTTTATACTCTTAGTAGCAAATTGTCTAACTGTATCAAGTCCTGCTTGAGTATTTCCAACATCATCTTTATTGTCAACATCAGAAGCAGTAGGTCCAACTATTATATTTCCATGAGCAGTCTTTTGAAACTAAGATACCTTTTTCCCATTTCAGTAGGACATTGGAAAATAACACTATCAGTTAAATATCCTTGTACCTTATCTAATAAATAATATTCACCAATTCTTGGAGTTATATTAAATTTTTTTGTTAGAAAGCATATTGTTTATAAAGTCAGCATAGACACCAGCTGCATTTACAATTGCTTTTAGCTTCAATAATTTCTCCATTTTTTTAATTCTATTTTAAATACATCATTTTCTTTTTTTGATATTTGCAACTTCTGCATTTAATTTTTAGTTCAACACCATTTTTCCATAGCATTTTTCTACTAATTTTTGTTGCTAATTCCCAAGGACCAGTTATACCAGCTGTACCTGCATATAGAGCAGCAACTGCTTCTTTACTAACATGAGGTTCTCTTCTTTGAATTTCAGCTGCATCTATGATTTCCATTTCAGGAACACCATTATTAAGACCTCTTTGATATAGCATTTCTAAGTGTTCTTTTTCCTTTTCAGAAAAGGCTAATACATAAGATCCTACTTTTCTGAATGGAGCATCCACTTCTTCACATAATTTTCCATACATTGCATTACCTAATACATTGTATTTTGCCATAAGGCTTCCTTCTTTTGCGTCGTATCCTGCATGGACTATTGCAGAATTTGCTTTTGTTGTACCACAAGAAACATCATTTTCTTTATCTAGTAATAAAGTTTTCAACTCATATCTAGACAATTCTCTTGAAACTGCTGCTCCCATTATTCCAGCACCAATAACAACTACATCAAACATATTTCGTTCCTCCTAATTAAATTAAAAAAAGGTCATGAAAAAGACAGAATCCCTTCTGCTTTTTACGACCCACCATTCACTAGTCTAATATTCTATTTATACTTCTATATATTATATCAAAAATTAGAACAGTTGTCAACTGAAATATTTATGAATAAGGAGCCATAAAGATAAAAATTGCAGTTAAAAAGTCCTAAAAGGATAAAAACCATAATGATAGTATGCGTATCTTTTTTTCTTTTCTTTTTTTGTATTCTTCAATAATAACTCTATATCTTTCCATTTTTTTCTTCGTCTAATAATTCTTCATTGGTATACTCTAAAAATCTATTTCCCTTTAAAAGAGCATTTGAATACTCATCGTCTTCAGGAGGAAGATAACCTTGTTTCAATAATTTTTGTGTGTACATCTTATTATAGAAAAAGGTAAAAATAAGTCTTGATAATGCTCTTAAAATTGCTGAGAAAAAACAGCAGCACTGACAATAACATTTTCACTATCAAACTTTTTAATATAAATAAATGAAGCTAGAACAGCTGCTATTAAATAAGGGGAAACGAAAATAAGAAAACCAACAAAATCTAATCTAAACAAAGGAACAAAGAAATTAAAGAAAAAATGCAGTCCAACTAAAACCTAAAAATCCTTTTTCTTATGTCCATATTTTTTTCTAAATTTACTTCTATTGCCATAATGATTCCTTTCTAGCTTACTATTCTACTTAAATTACTTTTAAAAATAAATTAGAAAAACATAATTATAAATATAGCCCATATTCCAACAAATATATAAATTTTTTTCTCTTCTTTCCTAGCTAAAGTTGAAATTTCTCTGTATCTTTCCATTTTTAACATTATCATCTAACTCTTCTTTTGAATATGGTAAATAAGAATAGTCTTTTAAAATTGCTGCTGAATAATCATCATTTTCTATTGGACGATATCCTTCAGCTAATAAATTGTTTGTGTAATAATTATTATAAAAAATATGCAATCCATGTTTCTAATGGGTATATAGCAGCAGCTAATACTACTGGTGTTATCATACCATAAGAAGGCTCAAAAAGTTCCATGAATCAGTAAATTTAGTTCAATCTCGTTATTTTGCTTGGATAATGTATAAAGTATAATTATCTTTTTATAATAAAAAAATAAAAAGAATAAACCAAAAACCTTTTTGATTTTTTTCTAAATGCTGGAACCCAAAAATCCAAAAAATGAAAGTTGTCCAGCTAAAAACCTGTAAAAAGCATCTGTAACTTCTCCATTTTTCTAATTGTATTTTTTTACTGACATAATATTATTCCTTTCAAAAAAATTAATTAAAGCTCTAAAAATAATAAAAAAAATAAAAATGATACAAAAATTATAATCCAAAAAAATTATAAAAACAAAGACATTTTTTTACTTCATTGCTCTTAGCTTTGTCTATATAGTTTTTGGTATCTTTGCATTTTTATCTTCATCTTTTATTTCAGCATCAGTATAATCTAAATAACGATATCCTTTTTAATATAGCATTAGAATATTCATCGTTTTCTAATGGAATCCAACCTTCTTTTTAACATTTTCTTTGTGTAATGTTTATTGTAGAAAAAGCTATAATCAAATGCTATAAGAAGTGTGAAAATAGGGACACTAGTATTTAAAAATATAAAAACCATTCGTTTTTCTATGGAATAGTAATTTAATATAGAATATATTGTAAAAAAATTCTGATAAAAAAATTTTTCTAACATATAGAGTCCAAAGAAAAACAAAAAGCATTAAAATCTAATCTAAATGCAGGTACCCAAAAATCAAAAAGAGCAGAAGTATAACTATAGCCAACAAAGCCATCTTTTATAAAAACCATCTTTTTCTAATTTTACTTTTAATTGCCATAAAATTCCCCTAGAATTAGTTATATTCTATTAGTATAAACAAAAATATAATTAAATTCAAGTTTTTATTAAATAGATTTTATTATTATGGAAAAGAATATGGAGCAAAATAGATAGTTCCTTTAAAATAAGAACTATAATTATAATTATAATAAGTCTACCTTATAAGTAAAAATAAAAAGTAAAGAACCTAGTTTAACTAGGTTCTTTTCTTTATTCTATAATAAAGCCACCCCATCTTTAAATTCATAATCAGCCTTACCAATAGCTCTTAAATGTTCTAAGTTAGCTAGAGCTTCACCTGTTGCAAACCATTTTTGATTATTAGGAAACTCTTCAAAATTCTTTGCTCTATAATCCCAGTGCATTTTTGCAGCCATTTGTGCAGCAGAGTTTTCTTCAACTTCTTTTAATAAGTTATAAACTTCAGCATTTCTATCAGCATAATGTTTCTTAAGTTCATCTATTCTAAGTTTTGGATTATCTATTATTCCTCTATGAGCAGAATAGATAGTATCTACTTCCATATTGTAAACTTTATCTAAATTTTTAAAAGATAAGTTCCTAGGATATCTTCATACTTAAAATCCCAAAAACTTATATTAGGAGTAATCTTATTTAATATGTGGTCACCTGAGAATAATATTTTATGATTTTTTTATCATAAATTCCAACTTGTCCAGGTGTATGACCACTTAAATCTATAACTTCAAAATTATAGTATCCAAAGTCTATTTTATCTCCATCTTTAACTATAGTAGTATCCAATTTTCCTTTTATACAGTAAACAAGTCCAGGGTGAGTTTCAAAAAAATTTAAAATCAGGCTCTATTCCCATAACTTTTAGTGTAGGAACAAATCTATCTGCATATAGTTCATGTTTCATCTTGTTTATATATTCAGTGTCTATTTGACTACAATATACTTTTACCTTGATATTTATTTTTAAATTTTAAAGCTAGCCCTGAGTGATCAGCATGTAAGTGAGTTAAAAAAACATATCTGTTTTTTTCCAACTTGTGCTCTAATTCTTCAAGAGCTTCAAAAATACTTTTTCACTTTCTTCATGGTCAAAAACCACTATCTACAACTAAAATATTTTCTCCATTTTTAATAAAATAGCAATTTAATGCTTTTAGTGGGTTTTTAGGTAATGGAACTTCTATTAAATATATATTTTTGCAATTTCGTTTAACATCACATTTCTCCTTTTAATTTTTATTTCAACTATTTTATATTATATAATAAAATTTTTGTTTTAGAAAAATAAAAATAAAAAGCTGTTGTAAATACTTTACAACAGCCTAGTTATTATATTAAAGTAAAGAATTTTACATTCCTGCTAAGTGAATAGCTCCTTCTATTCCTATTGGTAAACCAGTCATAAAACCAGATTACTAAGAATATTGTCCATCCAACTAAGAAACACATTGAGTAAGGAAGCATTACAGAAATCAAAGTTCCCATACCAGATTCTTTATCATATTTTTGCATGAAAGCAACTATCATAGCAAAGTATGTCATTAGTGGAGTTATAATGTTTGTTGAAGAGTCTCCAATTCTGTATGCTAATTGAGTAAATTCTGGAGTATATCCAAGTCTCATTAACATAGGAACGAATATTGGAGCCATTATAGCCCATTTTAGCTGATGCAGATCCCATAAATAGGTTTATAAATGCAGAAACTAAAAACGAATAGAACGATTAAAGGTAATCCAGTTAATCCTATACTTTGTAGGAAGTCAGCACCTTTAACAGCTACGAAAGTTCCTAAGTTTGTATAAGAGAAGTAAGCAACGAATTGAGATGCAGCAAACGCAAGTGCTAAGTATCCACCCATAGTTGCAAGAGAAGATCCCATCATTTTAGCAACATCTTTATCATTTTTAATAGTTCCAGCAACTTTACCATATACGATACCAGGTACTAAGAAGAACATCATTAAAGTAGGAACAAGTCCATCATGTGTCCATTGTTTTAAAGTTCCATCAACTCTTAAAATTGCGTTTTCTGGAAGAATTAAGAAAGCTATTATGGCACAGAATATTAAAACTGAAATTCCTGCCCATCTTAAAGCTTTTCTTTCTTTATCTGTTAATTCATTGTGGTCAACTACAACTTCACCTTTGTATTCACCAAGTCTTGGTTCAATAATTTTTTCAGTTATAAAAGTTCCTAAAATAGTAATTAAGAATGTTGATGCTGCCATAAAGTAGTAGTTAGAAGCTGGGTTTACAAAATAATCAGGATTTAATAATTTTGCTGCTTCTGTTGTGATACCAGATAATAGTGGGTCTGTTGTAGAAAGTAAAAGGTTAGCTGAGAATCCTCCTGATACTCCAGCAAATGCTGCTGCAAGCCCTGCTATTGGGTGTCTACCAAATGATAAGAATATAACTGCTCCTAAAGGAATTAATACAACATATCCTGCATCAGAAGCTATATTTGACATAACTCCAGCTAGAACTACTATTGCAGTTAAAAGTTTTTTAGGTGTAGCAGTAACAACTTTTTTCATAGTTGCACTCATAAGTCCACTACCTTCAGCAACTCCTATACCGATAAGAGCAACTAAAACTGTTCCTAGAGGTGCAAAACCAGTGAAGTTTTTAACCATAGAAGAGAAAATATATCTAATACCTTCAGCATTTAATAAAGACTTGATAGTTAAAGTAGTTTCTTTAATTATATTTTCTTTTCTGTCAAATGCTTCATAAGTAACAGATGCTCCTGAATTTGCAGCTATTGCAGATATAATTGCAATAATTACACAGAATATCCAGAATAATGTTAATGGGTGTGGTAACTTATTCCTCCTCTTTCAACAAAATCCAAAAACCTTTGAATCCCTTTTTCTTTTCTTTTCTCCATAAAACTCCTCCTTAAAAATATTTATATTATATATTTATTTATTGATATATTTTTGTAAAAATTCTCTCTATGTTCAATTTAAGATTAACGTGGAAATGATTTGATAGAAAAATTTTATATAAACAATATATACTATAATAATATAAATTTAAATAAAAAGCAAGTTTTTATTAAATTAGTATTAGACAATTAATTTTCCATGAAATTCATCAGCAGGAATTAACTTTTGTAACTCACTAAGATTTTTCTTTGTAACTTTTTCCTGCAACAACAATTTTTAATCTATTATTTGCTATCATTTTGGTTTATTAGAACACTTCCTTCTAGAGCAGTTGCTTTACCACCTGAAGTTAAAATTCTTTTTACTCCTATATTTACTAACTCATCAATATAGTCTAAAGGGATTAGAGATTTTATCTATAGCTTTATGAAGAGTTACTTCCATAGGAGAAGCTAGCTCAACCAATTCTTTTGTAAGTTCTAAGTCTATTTTATGTCAAGTTAAAACCAAAAACAACTCCCTTAACTCCTAATTCTTTAAATATTCTAATATCTTCTTTCATAATTTCTATTTCATCCTTAGAATAGAAAACAAAATTTCCAATCAGCTCTAATCATGGGAAAAATAGGAAATATTTAATTTTTCTACAAACTTTAACTGTTCCATAAGATGGAGTAGTCCCACCAACAGCTAAAATTTTCACAAAGTTCTATTCTATTTGCACGATTATTTTGAGCTTCTAAAGATTTTTCAAAAGATTCAACACAAGCTTCTTTTTATCATGTTATCACCATTCCTATACTAAAAGTTTTAAGTGGTGCCCATACTAAAGTTAGAATTCCAGCAAATACTATTGATAAGGCACTCATAGAACCTTCTACTTCACCACTTCATAGCTTTTGAAGTTCCAACAGCATGACTTGAAAACTCCAATTCCAATACAGCAACTACAGAGTGTTTTACTCTAGACTACTAATAAGAGGAGCTGTTACATTTTCCAGCTATACCTGTAAGCATAATACTTACCACTGTTATTGCAGGAATTCCTCCAAGCATAGAGCTAACTTCGATTCCAAAAGGAGTAGTTATAGATTTAGGCATAAGATTAATTTATCATCCATACCAAATAATTTTCCTAAAACGATAACAGATATTATACCAACAAAAAGAACCTACAATTGCCCCAGTCATAACAGAACAAGAATTTTGAATAGACCCATTTTTATATAGAGGGATAGAGGACACTGTAGCAGAGGACAATAGGAAAGTATCATTCCTGCCCCTTATAATAGTCATCAGTTGAAATATTAAAAACTTTCAATATGATAACTATAATAGTCCCTATTAAAAAGGATTACACAAAGAGTTTGAGTTTTCTTAAACACCCATTTTCTCAATTTCAAGGCAAAATAACTAAAATTAAACCAAAAACAAATTACTAACAATTATCTCTTTCATTATTTTTCTCTTTCCTTTCTTTAAGATCTATCATTAATTGCACAACTTTTCCTGTAATACCATAGTTAAAAATGTTGAAACAAGTATAATTACTATAATTTTAAAAAGATCTTTTTCTAATAATTCAGTATGAATCAATGATTTTAACTCTAGGGTGGCATAAAGAATATAGTCATATTCAATAGTAGGAAATTTCCAGCATTTTCAATCTTTTCAATTTAAAACTTTAAATTGTAACATAAAGAATAGCAATAACAACGATACTATAGTTCCTGGTAAAGGAAGATGTAAAATCTTGGAAAAAGCATTCCAACATAGTTGATTATTATCATAAACTCTCAAGCATATAACCTCCAAAAATAAAAATAAAATATATACAAATAGAAAGTGAAACAAGTTCCACTCATCATTGTTTATTAATCTCTGGTTTCATTTAGTGGGAAAAGAATTACGTCTCTTATAGATGGAGCGCCTGTAAGTAACATATAGTCTCTCTATTCAATTCCATTCCACCTAGTGGGTGGTAAACCACTATTCAAGAGCCTTCACGAACTTTCGTCTATTTCGCAGTGTGCTTCATCATTACCATGTAATGCCTTCAACTTGAGCCTCAAATCTTCCTCTTTGGTCAGCAGGTCATTTAATCTGGTGAAAGCATTAGCATATCTCTTTCATTGATAAATAATTCAAATCTCATCTATGAAATTTGATTTTTCATTTCTCTGCAGTGGAGATATTTCAACAGGGTGTCCATATACAAATGTTGGTTGAACTACTCTTTCTTCACATTTTGTTCAAAGAAATTCGTTTATAACGTGTCCAACACTATCCATATGGTCTGCACACTTCAACATGATGTTCTTTAGCTAATTTTTAGCTTCTTCAAAAGTCATTTCTTGCCAGAAAGTCAACTCCTGTAACATCTTTTACCTATCAACCATAGTGCACTCTTTGGAAATTCTTTGAGATAATTCTGAACTCCATCATATTCAATATCAGTTGTTCCATTAACTTCTTGACATACAGATGAGATTATTCCTTCACATAGATCCATCATATCATGGAAGTTAGCATGAAGTTGCATCGACTCTATCATAGTGAAAATTCAGGATTGTGTCTGTAGAAATTCCTTCCATTTCTAAAAGTTTCTTCCTAATTCATAAACTCTTTTCAAATCCTCCCAACTATTAATTTCTTTAAAAGTATAGTTCAGGAGCTATTCTTAAGAATAGATCAAGATTTAAAGCATTGTGATGAGTTACGAAAGGTTTTAGCAGCTGCTCCTAAAGATTGGGTGCATTAAAGGAGTTTCAACCTAAGAAATCCTCTGTCATCTAGATATTTTTAACAGCTTTTATTATTTGAGTTCTTTTTAATAAAAGTATCTCTAACTTCTGGGTTCATTATTAAAGTCAGCATATCTTTTTCTATATCTGATTTTCAACGTCTGTTAATCCATGATATTTTCAGGAAGAGATCTTACGTTTTTAGTAAGAAGACTGATAGATTTAACTCTTAAAGTTAATTCCTCAGTATGAGTTATGAATAACTCTCCTTCAACACCTATAATATCTCCAACATTAAGCATTTTAACGATATGATCAAATTCATCTTCACCTAATTCATCTTTTTGATGTATATTTGAATTTTTCAGATTGATCTTCTATGTGAGCAAAAGTAAACTTTTTCCTTTTACCTCTTAAAGACATTATTCTTCCTGCAGTTTTAAATTTTAAAATTTTCTTCAGGGATTATGTTTTAATATATCTCCTATCATTATTTGCTTATCGTATTTTACTCCAAAAGCTTTAATTCCATAGCTTTCAACTCTTCAATCCATCTTTCAGCAATTAGAGGTTCTTTCTCTAATCTGTCAAAAATATTTTTCCATACCTGTATCCTCCTAAAAAGTTATTTTATTAAATTTGAAAAGTGCTTCACTTTTCTTTACCCAAAGAACTATTTGGAAATTCTTGTTTTAAAAGTCTTATATATTTTGTAACTCAACTCTATTACCAAGTTTTAGCATATGAACTTGCTATATTATAATAGATTTCTGGTTTTTGTCTTGTATTTTTCATAGAAAGTGATTTTTAAATTATCTATAGCAACTTTAGGGGTTAGAGTTTAGATTTTTCATACCTTTTTCATAATAAGATTCAGTTGTATTAGTAGTTTTTAGACTTAACGAACCTACTGTAGTTACAGTTGTAGTTGTACCAGAAATTCCACCAACAACAGATCTAACTTTTTCTCTTGCATAGTCTACTATAGAGTTTCACTTTTTCTGTAGTTACAGTTCTATTATCTACTGGAGTAGATGGAGCTCTGTCTACAGGAGCTTTACTACTATTAGTATTCGTTTAAAGCATTTTTAAATCTGAGTTATTAGTGTTATAAACTTCGAAGGTATAAAAATGCTCTTATTTACTAATTTTGGCTCTTAATAGTTGCTTTTTCACTGTCAGAGTAAGAAGAAAAATCATTTTTACTCCAGCTAAAGCTTCATTATAAGAGATTATTTCTTATGTCATAAGCATATTTTAAGAATAGATAATTAACTTCTTTTGAATATCTTCCAGCTGGATATAGCATTTTATAGAGTAACAGCATTTTCTACATCTTTATCTCTTTTTCTGAATCTTGTAGTATTAACTTATAAAGATCTTTTTCATTAAAATCATACTTAGATATAGCAGATACTGTAATTCTTTCTATTTACACTTCATTAACATAAGTTGATAAAAACATATTGTCCTTTGATATACAGTTCTAAAAGTAACTTTTCCATTTGTGAGGCTAATTTTTGGATTAGCATTTTTGGAGAAGTTGAAAGTTTTATAGCTTTTTCATTATCAACAGGAAAACTAATAGTTTCTCCTATAGGAACAATATATTGATTTTTATATTGTCATCTACTGCAGAAGTTCTTAAATTTGCTTTATAATAGTTAGATAGTCGTTGACATTTTCATCATTAACATCTACAGATATAATCTTCTTGTTGTGGTTTAGTTTCAACTGTTCCAACATTTGTAGTATTAGGAGTAGGAGTAGCAGTTCCACCTGTTTTTGTTGAGAACCAGCTATTTCAATTTCTCTTATAGATCCTCCACTACTTTTTGCCACCAATATTATCTAAATTATAACAACCTACAAAAACGACTGCTACCAAAGTTATAGCTAATTTTTAACATTTTTCTCTCCCTCCATTAAAGCATCTTATATAGCTATTTCAATCTTATTTATTTCATTGTTATTTCTCATCAAATAAAATATATGAAAAATCTGAAAAATCTTATTCTATTATAAGAGTGTTTTTCTCCTAATACAAGAAAAATTTTGTTTAAAATTCCCAACTTCATATTATTTTTCACCATTAAATTTTATGTATATTTAAATTAGTTCTCTGAATTTCTAATTAAAATATTCTTTCTATCGCTAATAAAGATACATAATTCAGTATCTCCAAAAAGAAAAATTTTATATTTTCTAAATCTTCTTTAATTCACCTCAATTTCTCCTACTCAATTCTTCAACACATTCTTCATACAGTATCTTTTAATATTAGAATAAAATTTCCTTTAATGATTCCAACCTCCTATTTATGATATTTTATATTATTAGATATTCCAAACCATCTATACTTTGTTCCAAAAAGTAAGTCTCAATGTTGATGAGGAGCGTAAAATGTGAAAATTTTACCTATATCAACTGGATTTTTAAGTCTTTATTTAACCCATGAACACCAATAATGAAAGTATACTACTTGTCCCTTTTATTCTTTAAGTCCTATCTCATACTCAGACATATCCTCAGACTCAATTTCTTTCAATCTAAATCTAAAGAATATTGTATGAATTAGTCTTTGAAAGCTGTCTTTAATATTCTGAGCTTTCTTTGTCATATTGAAATATTCATATTATCTTCTTTTGTTATATTCTTTTAGTTCAATGATATCAGGTTTGAAACTTGTCATTCTCTTTGAAAATTCAATAACTCATTAATATATTTATCTTTAATCCCAATACAAATAATATTTATATTCAAAGTTCCACCTTTACTTTTTAAAAGTTTCTCTAAATCTAGTAGAGACATCTAACTATGATAGGTCTATCATGAGACAGTATTCATCATGACTGCTTTCATAGATACATCTTCTCTGGTTAATTTATGGTTGGCCTTTTATTTTCTATAGAGACTATGAAAGCCTATCTTTTCTCTGATATCATATCCTTTATTTTTTGGAAATATTATCCAGAAATTTCTTTTATTATATTTTCATAACTGTCTCTTAAATTCATAGTTGGATAGTTCTCAATCAGAATTTCATTCTTTATCAAAATCATCTATATCGAAACCAAAACTTTGAAAAGATTTCAGTATTTTTCAAGTGCTAGTTGCTTTTTCTGGATCTAGCTCAAATCTTATAGGAACTAAAAAGATTTTGTTTAGACATAGAATGATTATATTCATTCTTTACAATTTCACAATATTCTTTCATGTATTGTATGGTCATAGATTTCACAAAAGATCATTTCTTTTCAACTAGGATGAAACTATCAAATACCTGTCCCATACCCTAAAATCTATTTTTAAACTTGGAAAATCATCAAATATTTTTACCTCTACTACTATCTGCGTGATCAAACTATCTTGCTTATAGTCCAACTTTCTCAATACATCAGTCATTGTCTACTCAAAGTCTCAAAGATTTTTTCTTTATTTACTTCATTTAACAGCCTTTACATTTGTATCATATCTAGTAATAGTTAGTCTTTCAACTGATATCATCTATCATAATCCTCAATAATCTTCTTTTTGAATAACAGATAATCTGAGATAAACTCTCTTTTTCATCTTTAAATCATTTATATCTATTATTTTAGTATATTCAACCTTTTATATCATTTTCAAAAGTTTCAAACTCTCTCTAACTTCAACATGTGGATGAAATAAAATCTCATCATCAGAGGAAAAATTTTCAATTTCTACCTTTTGACTAAATCATATTTCGATTGATTAAATATTTACAATGAAGGATGAACATTGACATCGATTTCAGCTGGATCATATCCTAAGAAAATTAAGCTTTGGATACTTTCCTCTCATTAGTTTTGTATGATAGGCAGCATTACAGCTTCTTCAACTATCTTTTTGATTTTACAGAACGACCATTGATAAAACAAAGATAGAATCTGTATTGCCTTAAATAAAGTTAGCATTACCTATAACCTAGTGAAAATTTAGAAATTTTTAAATAATCCAAAGATTTCTAAAATAGCATTTTCTATACCATTTCCACTTGTTCTTTATACTTTCCTTACCTTCAATATTTGAATAAATTTAATACTAGGATTAGACAGTGCCTCTTAAAAAGATATCCTTTATATTTAGATATTCAATAGCATCCTTTTCTCAAGAATCTTTTGCAGGAGTATTATAGAATAAATCTTTTATTTCTATCTGAGTACCTACATTTTTTGTATATCTTTTAGATTTGTTACCTTTACCACCTAAAACATTCATTTGAGTACCATTATGTGATCTTCTGTTCTGAAGATAGATCATTTAGAAACAGAGGCTATTGAAGATAGAGCTTCTCCTCTCAGGGCTCAAGTTCCTGATATTAAATAAATCATCTTTTGTAGATAATCTTACTTGTGCATGTCTTTCAATAGAAAGCTAATAAGTCTCTGACATTCCACAACCACTGTCATATGCAAATATCAAGACACATTTCACACTTAATTTCTTTCTGTACTTCAGCATCTAAAGAATTCTCAATCAATTCTTTAATCGTGCTCAGTAGGGTTTTTCTACAACTTCTGCAGCTCATTGCATTAGAAACGCTTTCATCTAAAATTCTAATACGGTCTCATTTTCTACCTCCAGCATTAAATTTATTATTTTGCTAGTATATGACAGCGTGAATAAAAGATCGATAAGGTAAAAATAAATAAAATGTGCAAGAAATAAAAATATGCTAGTAATGTTAAACTGAGGAGAGTAAGTGATAATAGCATTATTGAGTTTATTAATTTTACAGTGGCATGGCTCTTCTGATACACCCAGTAAAAGAGAGACAAAAGGAATACACATCTAGAAGAACAAAGTAGCTACTTTCTAACAGGGAAGTATGGGGAAATTTAAGGTAGATTCTGACACTTATGTTTCGCTTGGAAGAAATGAAAGAATACAATTTAGTTTGTAGTTCATTGTGCTAGCAACAACAATGAATATTCTATTAAAGAATTAATTTCAAACAGGTAGCGCACTTTTTAGTTCTTGATGAAGATGATACATGATCTATAATCGAGTTCCTTTCAGATCAAAAGAGCGTGGCATGCTGGAGCAAGTTCATTTAGAGGAACTGACCAAATCGAGTTACATCTATCGGTATTGAGAGTGTGAGTGATGGTATGGCAAGAGGATGTTGTACGATCCAATCGTTATCCATCTTATGATGCTGATCAGGAGTATAAGCCAATACAACAGAGAAAAGGATTGCTCACAATAAAATATGTATGCAGCTAATTATAGTCTTCCACCAAGAAATATTGTTGCTCACTCTGACAGTGTGCCTCCAAGTAGAAGAGAAGATCCAGGAGCAAAATTCCCTTGGAGAGAATTATGCGAAAAAGTATGATATAGGAAGCTTGGTACAATGAAAATATGCTAAGCAAGCATTTATGAATGAAAGAAATCTCAATGCTACATCTATCAGTGATATCAAAAGAAGAGTAAGAAAATATGGATATATGAAATAAACAGAACATAGATCGCAGAGATAGTGAGATAGTTTGTTTATGCATTCCAACCACATTTCAATCCAAAAATGTAACAGGAAATATGGACTTAGAAACTTTTGCAATTTTAAAGGCATTGAAATGATATCCTGACTCATGCAGCTCTATGACTGAAAAGAAATTGAATTATCTATGGATGGACTTTAAAAACTTCCTTTTGAAATAAAGAAAATAAAGATTTTTATAGCTCTTCGGAAATGCAAAAGGAAATAAAAAGGAATAGAAAAATTAAGAGGGACTTATGGTAAGTCTCTATTTCTCTAAATTTGAGATAAAATTAGCATGATGCAACTGCACATTTAATGATTCTGTATTTGACAGTATAGGAATAATAGTTTTGCAATCACTTATACTTACAAATTCATCACAAATTCCACGACCTTCATTTCCAAAAATTACAGCATTTTTCTTTTTAATTTCAATTTTATTGTATGGCAGTGCTACTTTATCTAAAATAAGTAGCTATTATAGAATAGTTATTTTCCTTTCACAAAGTTTTGATAATTTCTTGTTTCTCAAATAGAAAGATTGACATTTGGAATAAACCCTCGTTGCTCTTATCTTTTTCATTGTAGGCATCAACTGTTTCATAATTGGATGTATCTTTAAAAGTTAGTAGCATCACCAAAGTCTAATAGCCGTTCCTAGGATTACTGGATCTGCTACATCATCTAAAAATTACTAAATTATTTGATAAAGTTTTAAGTTATTATTTTTTTTAGAATACTAGTAATTGTCCTGTGAGTTTCTTGAACTCAATTCTTGAGATCTTTTCATTAACTAAATTTTTTTTTTCAAATCTAACAATTTTCATATACAAATCTTTAACGCTTCTCTAACATTATTATCTCGGGTACAGTATCATAATCTAAAAATTTATGTCCTTCAGCTAAAAATTGTCCTTCAAATATCTCTATATGTTTTAATTTCTTTCAAAAATTTTATTAATTTATTTTCTTTTTCTCTATAATTTCCATAATATCATTCCTTTTTCAAAGATAATATTATTTTAACATTGAAAATAGAAAAGTACAACTAAGTCTGAATTTTTATGTCTAATAATTATTAAGTTAAAAGATTTAAAAGGAAGTAATTATTATGAAATTTAATAGAAGATTAACACTTTTCTGAAGAATTGGAAATACAGTTACACATGGAGTGATGGCAGCAGCAACTTTAGTGCTTTTACCTATAGGTAGCTTATGGGGGTATTTTCATGGTGGCTATGCTTCAGCAGTGGGAATAAGTATTTTCATAGCCTCATTGTTTTTAATGTTTTTGAGTTCAACTCTTTATCATTCTATGTATCACAATAGCAAGCATAAATCTATTTTTAGGATTTTTAGACCATATATTTATATATGTTGCTATTGCTGGAAGTTATACACCAGTTGCCTTAGTTATAATAGGTGGTTGGAAGGAATTTTAATTGTAGTTATTCAGTGGACTATAGTATTGGTTGGAATACTATATAAGTCATTGGCAACAAGGGCTATGCCAAAAATTGAGTTTGACTTTGTATTTAGTTATGGGTTGGATAGCAATTTTCTTTTTCCAACATTGCTTAGAAGAGCAAATACAGTATTTTTAGTTTTAGTTGTGTTGGGTGGAGTGATGTATTCAATAGGTGCATATTTCTTTGCTCATGACTATAAAAATACTATCATATGATATGGCATATATTTATAAATATTGCTAGCTATTTTACATATAATAGAATAGGATTTTTCTTATAGAAAGTAGACTACTCATTAACACCTAAATTGCTGGAGTCGAGAGCTTCATGAATATTTGAAAAATGAGTTATCTTCTAAAGTTTAGTTTTAAAACCATATTCTTTTTTGGCTAGTCCACGGGTAGCCACTGGATGGGACTTTATTGTCTCACTACTTTATCTGTATTATGTTAAAAGAATATATACAGAATAGATGAATATTACGAGCTACTGTTTACTAGCCTTAACTCCATATATTCAGTTGCTAATGTTCTAAATATGTATACACTAAAACTAGTAAGGATGCAAATTTAGTACAACATTTTCAATGTTGATTATTATTCATACTCTACAGTCTCGCTTCAACACCTAACTGGTGCTAGAGCCACAGGATGTTCTTTCCATTTAATAATTGGTTAAAGGGTTATTGCAAAATCGAATGGAATAAAATACATCTTAAATCTTATGTCTAAGATTGCAAATAACTCACAACAGCCCTTTTGTAACGTATTATTCATCATAGTGACCTTTACATGAATAGATTTAAATATCATCTACTTCTATAAGCACATAAATTCACCTTTATAGATTTTGCATTTTCCAATTCTTATCTATTTCTTTTCCAGTATCTTAGTCTTTTAAGTTCTCAAGTATTTCGTTATCTTTTTTGCTGTTATTAAATTAGATCATCCAGCTTTATTTTCTCTTTTTTAATAATAATTTCATTTTCATTGCCTATCATTTTATCGAAGATATATTAACATTAATGGTTGTATTTTTAAACACCTCCACCAACTCTTATTATAATTAATTATAGTTTATACAACTTTGAATGTCAATTTTATGTAGAAATATATAATAATATGATATAATAATATAGAAAAATTTTAGAAAGATAGTGGGTTGAATAAATGATAGATAATTACTATAAAAGGAGCAAAGGCAGCATAATTTATATATAGATATTGAACTCCTAAGCAATTCATTGTTATAACAGGAGTAAAGTGGAGAGTGGAAAATCTTACTCTTACCTTTGCCTGGCAATAATCTATTCAGAGGGACAAAGAAGATATGTGCAGGTACTTTTCAGCTATACTAGAACAATTCATAGGTCAGATGAGATAAGCCAGGATAGACGGTATAGAGAGGTTTATCACTGCAATCGCAACCGTGCGGAAAACAAACCAGAAACCCTCGTTCAACAGTTGGAACTATAACTGAAGTTTATGATTATTTAAGACTTTCTGTTTGCTCATGTAGGGAATAGCCCTGTTGTCGTACAGCAGTTGACAAAGTATGAGTAAGAATGAGTTGAAAGTATTATGTCTAGAATTTGATGAAGGAAGCAAAATTATTCTTCTTTCACCTGTTGTTAAAAGATAAAAAGAGTACTCATAAAAATATCTTTTAAATCTTTTTAGGTTTTGTAGAAACCAGAGTAAATGGTGAAATACTTTATTTAGAAGATGAAATTGAACTGGATGAAAACAGAAACATAACATAGAAGTTGTAGTAGACAGATTAGTTTTAAAGAAAGATGACAAAAGATTTTTGAAAGTAGATTAACTCAATCAATAGAGGCAGCAATAGAACTATCAAATGGAAAAGCTGATAGTAAATGATGGAAAAACAGATTATCTATACAGTGAAAGCTATTCTTGTCCTAACCATGAAGATGTGAGTATACCTGAATTAAATCCAAGACTATTTTCATTCAATGCTCCTTATGGTGCCTGTCCAGAGTGTATGAGGATTAGGAAAAAATTAGAAGTTGATGAAAATAAGTTGATAGAAAATCCAGAGTTATCTATTGAAGATGGGGAATGTACATTCCAGGAGCTATGGCAAGAAAAGGATATAGTTGAAATATTCAGAGCTATGGCGAGAGGCAGCAAAAATAGATTTAACTAAGCCTGTTAAAGATTTAACTAAAAAGAGTGGATATAATATTCTATGGTTATGATGATTCAAATTTGATTACACAGGTGGAGACTTCGATTTTCATGGCTATAAAGAATATGAAGAGACAGTTAAAAACCTAGAAAAGAAGATACTATGAATCTTTTTCAGAGGCGTCATAAAGGAAGAGATTAAAACAGATATATGGGTTGGAAAAGAATCTGTAAGTTTGTAAAGGAAAGAAAGATTGAAAGATGAAGTTTTAGCAGTAACTGTTAATGATAAAAATATCATGGGAAAATCTGTGATACGAGTATAAAAATTCTCTTGATTTCTTTTATGAGACTTAAGTTGACAGAGAAAGCATGCATTAAGGAAATTTTAAAAGAGATAAGAAAAGATTGACATTTATGACTAATGTTGGTTTTAGATTGTTGACTCTTTCAAGAGAAACTAAAACTTTATCAGGTGGAGAGTCTCAAAAGAATAAGACTGCAACTCAGATAGGTTCAGGGACTTACAGGAGTTCTATATGTACTAGATGAGACCAGAGTATAGGACTACATCAAAGGATAATGATAAATTACTTGCAACTTTAAATAGACTTAAAGAATTGGGAAATACTTTGGTGTGGTTGGAACATGATGAAGATACTATGATGCAAGCAGATAAGATACTAGATATATGGTCAGGTGCAGGAACTTTGGTGGAGAAATTGTTGCCTCGGAGTCCGAAAAGAAATAATGAAAAACAAGAATTCTATAACAGGGAAAATTCTTAAGTGGTAAGGAAGAAATTGAAATACCTAAAAGAAGAAAATGGAATAAAAACTCTTAAATTATTTGGTGCAAAAGGAAATAATCTAAAAACATAGATGTAGAATTTCCTCTAGGAGTTATGACTGTTGTAACAGGAGTGAGTGGAAGTGGAAAATCTACTCTTGTTAATTCAACTCTATATCCAATACTATTTAATCAATTGAATAAAGGAAAACTATATCCATTGGAATATGATAAAATTGAAGGTTTAGAGGAATTGGAAAAGGTTATCAATATTGACCAAACTCCAATAGGAAGAACACCAAGATCTAACCCTGCTACTTATACAAAACTTTTTGATGATATAGAGATATTTTGCAGAAACTCAAGATGCTAAACTTCATGGTTTTTAAAAAGGTAGATTTTCTTTCAATGTTAAGGTGGAAGATGTGAAAGCCTGTCAAGGTGCAGGAATATAAAAGATTGAAATGAATTTTTACCTGATGTCTATGTTGAATGTGAAGTTTGTAAAGGGAAAAGATATAATAAAGAAACATTAGATGTATATTATAAAGGAAAAATATCTATGATGTCTTAGAAATGAGTGTATTAGAAAGCTTATGACTTCTTTAAAAATATCCCTACTTTAGAAAGAAAATTAAAAGTTCTAATAGATGTTGGTTTGGACTATATAAAAGCTAGGACAACCTGCAACTACTCTATCAGGTGGAGAAGCACAGAGAATAAAACTTGCAACAGAACTTTCTAAAATGAGTAAAGGGAAATACTGTATATATCTTAGATGAACCTACAACAGGATTACATTTTCAAGATATTAAAAAGCTATTGAAGTTTTTAAAATAGACTTTTTAGAAAAAAAGGAAATACTGTTATAATAATCGAGCATAATCTTGATGTAATAAAGACTGCTGATCATATAATGATATTGGAGTAGATGGTGGAGAAAATGGAGGAACTGTTGTTGCGTAGGAGACACCTGAAGAAATTGCCAAATCTAAAAAGTTACACAGGAAAATATATTGCCAAGAATTTTTAAAAAAGAAAAATAGGCTGATGCAAAATTAAATCTCAATCTAAAAGTTTAAAAAATAAGTGAGTTACAGAATGGAAATTTTTAGATAAAAAATCAAATAGAATGAGCCGAGCAAATGCAGGGGTGTCTGAGCGAAGTGAGTTTTCCCTAGATTTACAGCGGGATTCTTGATTTTTATCGTTAAGAAATCTACTCAGTAACGAACTATTTTTACTTTTTGTAATTTGCAACAGCCCTATTTTATTATTTCTCCATTCTTTCAATAGCAGCTATTCTTTTTCTAAACTTGGGTGAGTAGCAAAAAGATTTACAAAACCACCCATAGAAAAATTATTTGTAATCTTTAAAAAGCAGCAAATTCTCTATCATTAGGTTGAAGATTTACTCTTCCTTCACTAATTTCTTGTAGACGTAGTAAAGCACTTTTCATATATGAGGGTCAGTAATTTGAGCAGCTAATCTATCAGCTCCAAATTCTCTTCTTCTTGAATACCAACTTGCAACAATTCTACCTAAAAAGTTAATACTGTTTTTAATCATATAGAAACTTGCCATACTAGCTGCAGCTCCACCTGATCTATTATTTCTTCTACTATTTAAAATAATGTAACTGATTATTAATCCAAAGCTGATACAAAACCTTCTAAAATAGAAGAAGTAAAGCATATCACCATGTAACAACATGTGACATTTCATGAGCTAATACTCCTATAATTTCTGTTTCATTCATATTATTTAAAAGTCCTTGAGAAACAGCAACCATAGCAGAATTTCTTTTGAAGCTCCTGTTGCAAAAAGCATTGATATCATTAGAAGGATAAACCCCTATTTCAAGGAAGCTTTTGAAGATTTAATTTTCCTCCAATAAAGTTATAGTATCAACAACTAACTGTTCTTTCTCTGTTCTAGCTCCACCATTATCAGATCATTCTTATATTATGCTCTTTTTACACTATGCCTGATGTCATTAGAGACACAAGAGGGCTCCAAAGCAAAAACAATAAAGAAGGATAGTACTTTTAACATTTCTTCTCAGCAAATATATGGATTAATAAAGTATGTTGCAAAACCCCCATTGTTGCCCAAGTAGCTACAATTTAAATATATTTACATGAGGAGCATTTACAACTTTATAATTCAATAAAACCTTTCACAAAATCATCTCCTTTTTATTAAATGTGTTAGAACACTCGTGGCTCAAGCACTCGTAGGGTGTTAGTCGTAGATGAGTTTCACGCTAATTCTAATAAACTTACAGATTTTTCTTCGAGACTTTTGATAAGGGTACAATTTTTCTCTGTATAATCTTAAAAAGATAAAAAGTCAATGCCACTTTACAAGCCAAATCTAAAACTTTTAATTCTTGATTTATAATTTTTCTTTGTTTTGAATAATGATTTGAAAATCTCTTATAAAATTATTTTTCAGTGAAAAATCATCTTATTTATTTTTAATCCAAAGAAATTTATAACTATAGCGATGTCAAAAATAAATGGTGCATAATAACTTTCATTAAAATCTAGAATAGCTTTTTATATTGTTATTCTCATCAAATGAACATTGTCAGGAAAGATATCTCCATGTAATTCCACATTCAAGCTGAGAAAAATCATAATCTTTTACTTCCAGAAGCTAAGTTTAATAACTTTTCTTTACCTTGAAAATCAATATCCGATTGACTATTTTATCATAAAAATAATTAAAGTCTAGTCTAGTTTTTCTATTATATTTTTCAAGACTAATATCCTTTGTAAAAGCATGTGAATTTTTCCTAAAGTGAGTTACTATCTCTCTAATGATATGAGTATCTATTTTTCTAATAACTTTCCATCCACATAGTTAAAGGTGCAAACTTTTTATTTTTCAAAAACAGAAATATATTCATTATCTTTATTTTAATAGCTTCACTCCACAGGAATAGAAACTTGCTATTTTATTTTATAGATTAGCTCCTGTTCCTCTTCATTTAAGTTCTATCAGCCTCAAAAATTCTTAATATGTATTTAATATCTTCACAGTCAATTTGAAAATTTGAATTTAAAAATACCATTACTAATATTTTTATATCTAGAATTTTTATGATACTGTTCTTCAATGAAAATTCTCTTTCTTTATCTAAAAATTTTTGTAAAAACTCCCATATTACCTCGTTTCTATAAAATTGGTGATAAAGTCTAAATACAGACTCTTTAATTTTTTTGTAAAAATACTTCTTTTTGCAAAATCGTTAAATATTAATTTCTTAGATATAGCAATATCTTTACTAATATTGTACTTTAAAGCATTAGCAACTCCTTATTATAGACATTTAAATTTACTTCAAAATTTAAATAAAAACTTCTATAGTCTAAGTTACATGTTCAACTGAAAATAACTTCTTCATCTATCAGTAAAGTTTTTGAGTGAATAAAGCCATTTTCATATCTGTAAATATTTGCACCTAATCTTAAAGGTCAGCGATATAGTACTGATTAACCCAATAGATAAAAGGTGATCTGCCTTGTTTGGTATCATAATTTTTACATCTATTCAGATAAAAATAGCAGTTTTTAATGTGATCTAGTAGTAGGTCATCTGGAACAAAGTATGGTGTTTGTATAAATACAGACTTCTTAGCCTCCTGTATAAGTTTGATATGATTATCTCTTATTACTGGAAACTCATAGTTGGGTCATGAGCTAATAAGTTGCATATATATGCTTTTTCTTCTTCATATTTGAGAGTAGGCTCAACTGGCAACTTTTCATCTTTTAAAAATTTATTTTTAACTATGCTCAAAAGGCAAAAATAAATTCTTTTTCAAAGTTGCAACCACATCTCCAAAGACTTTTACGAAGTATCACGCCAATATCCTATTTTTCCTTTACCCAAAGTACTCATCTCCTATATTCATACCACCAACAAAAGCTACTTTATTGTCAATTATAGTCAGTTTTCTATGGTCTCTATAGTTTAATCTAATATTAAATAAAGGTATATAAGTTTTTAAAGAAAGAAATGTAAGCTCACTCCAGTATCTTTAAAAGTATCTTTTCAGTTTAAAATTAGAAGTATTCACTCCATCTATGATTAGATTGATCTAAACCCTCTTTAGCTTTTTCTATTAAAAGATCAGCTATTTCTTTTCAATGTTATCAAACTTAAAAACGAAATATTCCATATTGATGACTTCTCTAGCATTTTTAATTTCCTTCTTTAAGTTTTCATCCTTCCCTGTAAAGTAAAGCTCAATATTATTATTGGCACTTATATGGTTATCTGTACTCATCTCAAGATAAGTAATAAGACCTTTCCATCTTCTTAGCTCTTTTCTATCAGCATTAGTAACATTTTTTATACTTCTTAATATTTTTATATATATTTTTATTGGCCACCCTCTTGAAAGTGAGACCATAGATAGATACCAACATAAAAGTAAAGAGAGTTAAAAATAAAGATCAAAGAATTGTATATATAGTGGTCTCCACTATAATAATGACAATAATAAAAATAAATTTGCCATCCAAACATATTGTAAAAGATTTAAAAGTTATTATTAAATTTTGAATATCTTGCATATCTTTACCTCAAAAATAATATTTGATATATATAATACTAATTTTTCAAAAATATTACTTAAAAATATGGATAAATATTTATATATATGATAAAATTATAAAAAGGAAAGTATAGTCATGTGGGAGGACATTTATATGTTAAGTAACAATACAAGAATTTAACCTTTTGTTAGGGAGACAGTTTTTAATAAAATTGGTTTCTTTGCCAACGAAAACAGGTTATAATTAGAAGCATCTTATCAGTAATAGATAAAGATTTTATTGTTTCAAATAATAGCTTATCTCTAGCTGAATTGGTTCAAAAATTATTGGATAAGGTTTTTAAATGAGAAACAAGAAATTGTTGAAATTATCAACAATGTTTTTCTATGGAAAATAAATGTGATTTAAGTTTTTATAAGGAAATATTTGAAGCAGATATATTTTTCTTCAATAATATCTACAAACTATGATTACACCCTAGAAGAAAATTTTTAAGTACAATAAAAATAAATACTCCTTTGATATAAATGATGATGAAAGTGGAAAAATTGCTTTTTATAAAATCTATGGGATTATAAAAGACAAAAGATATAGATAAATTTGTTCTTTCTTCACAAGACATAAAAAGAATAAAAGTTTTAGGATTCTATGCTAAGTTTTTGGGGAAAAATTAAGAATGGAATTTAATAAAGAGAGCGACAATAATTTTTAGGTGCTAATTTGGAAGACAGAGAGTTCTTAGATATTTTTAGATTTTATAATGTCTAAAACTGATGAGACTTCAAACAACTTATCTATATATTAATGATGAAATTGATAAGTATATGACTGATAAAAATATTACTAATTTTATAAATAAGTATTCAATAGAAATTATAAAGGAGGGCTAAAGACTTTATTCCAAATCTAAAAGAAAGATTTTTGATGAGAGAAAAAGTGGTGATGCCCTACAAAATTTTGCCTGATTGGGTGAGGACGAAGCAAGTCCTCACCAAATAGAAAGAACCTAAATTGGTTGAAAATTTTGAACTCGTTGAAGAATCTAAAGTAATTGAAAAATATAAATTATTTGAGGAATTCAAAAGTACTTGAAACAAATGAACCTATTATAAATGAAGTAGTTGAGTTAAAACCTATGAAAAATAAAAATTAGAAATAGAGTTAAGAGATGATGATTTTCTTGAAACAAGCTCTGAATTAAAGTTTACAAGTATGGCTTTAAAGAATTTCCCTATAAAGTATAGAAATTTTTTTCAGATGAATTAGAGCCTTTAAAAAGCTAATTTTTAGGAATCACTGATGTAGATTTTGGTTTTTACTAGACTAGAAGGTGTTTCAGTTAAAATTTTTAGACTTTTTAGATTTTAAACTTATAAATTTAGAAGAAAGATTTTAGAATTGCTATAGATGAAAAAGATAGTTTATTTGAATATGAAATACATAAGGATATTAAAAAAATAAAAGATTAGAAGAAATTTTTAATTTCTTTTGCTAAATTTTTAAAACAGCTACTATAAAGTTCAAAAATTGCTAATGATAAATACGAATATTATTTCCATAATAATATAGAATATTTTAAATTTATTACCTTAGGACAATTTTTAACTCAATATACAAATTTAATTTCTAATTTAAGATTGTATAGATATAAAAATTTATCTTCAGCTAAAAATACTTTCTTTGAGTTAGATTTTGCTTGATAAATCAAATTCTATAGAGGAGACTAATACTTGGATAAATGCAGAAATTAAATCAGTTATTGATGCGAATATAGGGGATAGTTTAACAATAAAACGTCTTCATAGATGAAGTTTAATGATTTTCCTTATGATGTAGAAGAAATAATCATCTTAGTCCACCCTCTTACTAAAGAAGAAGTAAAAGATAACATAATAAAATTAACAAGAAAATCTGTTAAGATAAAATTAAGAAGAGTTCATAAATAGGAGGTTTATATTTCATGGATAAATTAATAAAAAGAAGAGTTCTTTAAAGAATTTTTCCATTAATGAGGATTATTTTCTTTCCACTGGTTTAGATTGGACTGAATTAGAAAAAATATATAGAAGACTATGTAAGATTAGTTCCTCTTTTTAGAAAAAGAAGCTGAATATGTAGTATCTAAATTGATAGATGTACCATCTGTACACTCAGTAAGAAGAAGGGTAAAAACCTAGCCATCTAATTGAAAAATAATTAGAAAAAGGAAAGAAGTACCAAGAAAGAAATATTAGTGTTGATAACTATAAAAGAAATAGTTACAGACTTAATAGGGATAAGGGTCTTACATCTTTTTAAAGATGATTGGCAAACTATACATCATGAAATTTTTAAATCTTTGGGATATAAAAGAAACACCTCAAGTCAATATTAGAAGAGGTGACTACAATTTATCTCAGTTTAAAGAAACAATTAAAGATATAAACTGTGATGTAATTGTAAGAGAACATGGATATCGTTCAGTACATTATCTTGTTAGTATAGATATAACAAAAAGTTTTAAATATATCTGTTGAAATACAAGTGAGAACAGTTTTTGAAGAAGCTTGGAGTGAAAATAGATCATATTATGAGATATCCTTATGATGTTGATAATCCAATAATAACTGAGTATTTAGGAATTTTCAATCGTATAGTTGGTTCAGCTGATGAAATGGGAACTTTCTTAAAGAAAGTTAAAGAAAAATTTTGGAAATACAAAAAAATGCTGATGAAGTTCAAAGAGAATTAGATTTAAAAATTTAAATAAAAATAGGAGGCGTACGCCTCCTATTATTTTACTCTTGATTTTTTTAATATCTTCTATAGCTGCAGTGAAAGCTTCTATAAAACCTTCTGAAGAGAATGTAGCACCTGCTACCATGTCGATTTTATCAAGTCTTTGTCTAGCCTTAATATCATCAACTAATTTTTGTGCAGCAAACACCACCAATGACATCAGTATCTTCATGTATAACTGAATTTCAGTAACTCTAAGTGACTTATCTTTTTTTCTTGTAAGCTTTAACTTTTAAAGTTATATCACCCGCATAACCGATACCAGTTCCTTCAGCTTCATAAATTTTTGGTTTAAATTTATCTTCAAATACAAAAAGCAAGTAAACCAATTGAAATGAAAGCTATAACTAACCATTCTCTTATTCCTAAATCTTTTTATCGTCATTCATTCTCCTATTTCATTAGGCTTGTTTTTTTCTATATCTTTAACAGCATTTCTAAGTCGTCTTCTAAAAACCAGCTGAAGTAGAAGTTGCTCCAGAAACTCCATCTACTTTATTATAATTTTGTTTATCTTTTACTTGTTTGATTAATTGTTCTATTGCAACTCCACCAATTTTATCAGTTTCTTTTATGTTTGAGCAACAATATCTTTTATAACCACTTTACCATCTTTTTAGTAGCTTTTACAGTTAAAAACTATAGGTACACCATCTTCGTTGTATCCTCTTGCTTCAGCCTTTAGCTTCATATTTTTATCCTCTGCAAAAACTTCCTAAACTTAATACTGCAAAAAGAAATTGCTAAAAAAACTTTTTCATAAATCTCCTCTCACCAATCTATTATCTAGATTATTTTTCTTTCTTTTTATTTATTATTTATTAGATATAGCTTCAACACCTGGTAAAAACTTTTACCTTCTAAGAATTCTAAAGATGCTCCTCCACCAGTAGAAATATGTGTAAATTTATCTGCATATCCTAAACTGATAGCAGCTGCAGCAGAGTCTCCTCCACCTATTATAGTAACAGCATCAGCAAGATTTTGCTATTGATTCACATACACCTATTGTACCTTTAGCGAAATTAGACATTTCAAAAAAACTCCCATAGAGTCCATTCCATACAACAGTCTTAGCAGTTTTTATATAACTATCAAATAGTTTAACAGTTTTTTTCACCAATGTCAAGCCCCATTTTATTATCAGGGATATTATCTACATCTACAGTAGAAAATTCAGCATCATTATTGAATTCAGCTGCAACAACAGTGTCTACAGGTAGAATTATTTTTCCATTTGATTTAGTTAAAAGATCTTTTGCTAAATCTAATTTATCATCTTCAACTAATGAAGTTCCAATGTTTTTTCCTTCTGCTTTTAAGAAAGTAAACATCATAGCTCCACCAATTAAGATTTTATCAGCTTTAGTTAATAAGTTTTCAATTACTCCTATTTTATCAGAAACCTTAGCTCCACCTAAAATAGCAATTAGAGGTCTCTTTGGATTATTTACAGCTTCACCTATAAATTTTAATTCTTTTTCAACTAGGAAACCAACAGCTGAATTTCCTGCACCGATATTTTCTGCAATTCCTACGTTAGAAGCATGTGCTCTGTGAGCAGTTCCAAAAGCATCATTTACAAAAACATCTCCAAGTGATGCCCAGTATTTTCCTAATTCAGGATCGTTTTTAGATTCTTTTTTACCATCTAAATCTTCAAATCTTGTGTTTTCAAACATTAAAACTTCACCAGATTTTAAGTTATTGATAGCAGTTTCTAATTTTTCTCCTCTAGTTTCAGGAATGAAAATAACATTCTTTCCTAAAAGTTCAGATAATTTTTCAGCAACAGCTTTTAAGCTTTTTGAAGCTTTATCTTCTTCAGTTTTTACTTTTCCTAAGTGAGAGAATAGAATAAGTTTAGCATTTTTGTTCTAAAGCATATTTAATTGTAGGTAATGCTTGAACTATTCTGTTTTCATCAGTTATTTTTCCTTCTTTCATAGGAACATTGAAATCTACTCTCATAAGAACTTTTTTTATTATTTAAATCTAAATCAGTTATAATTTTTCATCTTTTGCTCTCCTTTTATTTTTAAAAAAGTGGAACATAGATATGTTCCACTATTTGATTACTAAATATTGTATTTTATATTCTGCTATTTAATTATTTAGAAATTTCAACAAATTTCTTTAATGTTCTTATAAGTTGAGAAGTGTAAGACATTTTCATTGTCATACCAAGCAACAGTTTTAACTAATTGTTTTCCTCCAACTGATAGAACTTTAGTTTGAGTTGCATCAAATAATGATCCAAAACTAATTCCAATGATATCACTTGATACTAATTCTTCTTCAGTATATCCAAATGATTCATTACTTGCAGCTTTCATAGCAGCATTGATTTCTTCAACAGTAGTTTCTTTTTCTAAAAACTGTTACAAGTTCAGTGATTGATCCAGTTATAACAGGTACTCTTTGAGCAGCTCCATCTAATTTTCCTTTTTAATTCAGGAATTACAAGACCTATAGCTTTTGCAGCTCCAGTTGTGTTAGGAACTATATTTTTCAGCAGCAGCTCTTGCTCTTCTTAAATCTCCTTTTTATGAGGAGCATCTAAAAGTATTTTGGTCATTAGTATAAGCATGGATAGTAGTCATTAATCCTTCAACTATTCCAAATTTATCATTTAATACTTTTTGCCATTGGAGCAAGACAGTTAGTTGTACAAGAAGCTCCTGATATTACTGTTTCACTTCCATCTAATACATTGTCATTTACATTATAAACAATAGTTTTTTAAATCTCCTGTAGCTGGTGCAGAGATAACAACTTTTTAGCTCCTGCTTTGATGTGAGCTTCTGCTTTTTCTTTTACTTGTAAAGAAACCAGTACATTCAAGAACTACATCTATTCCTAATTCTCCCCAAGGTAATTCTTCAGGATTAGCTTTAGCGAAAAACTTTTATGCTATCTCCATCTACTACAAAACCATCATCAGTAACTTCGATTGTTCCATCGAATCTTCCTTGTGCTGAATCATATTTAAAAAGATGTGCTAATGTTTTTGCATCTGTTAAGTCATTTATAGCAACAACATCGAAATCTTTATTTTTTTACTCATAACTCTTAATGCTAATCTTCCAATTCTTCCAAATCCATTAATTGCAACTTTTACTGCCATTTTAACCTCCTAAATTTTAACTTTCTATAAATTTATAAAAAAACCAATAATTAACCAAAAATTAAATTAATTGTTTATATTTAAAATATATACTTTTTTTAAACAACTGTCAAATTTTAGTTGACAATATTTTTAACTTAAAAAAATGGTTATTTTTTTACCGTAACTCAAAAAGTTAACCGTTATTATTTTAAAAAGTTCTTTCATATCAAGAGGAATTTCAATTTCTACTTTTAGATTTTCTAAAAGTTTTTTTGGATTTTTGAAATTCTAATTTATATGCATGGAGCATTTGTCTTTTTGCTAAATTCATATCTCCACCATAGAGACTCATCTCCTACCAAAGGGTGACCAATAAGGGATAAGTGAGCTCTTATCTGATGAGTTCTACCTGTGTATAGTCTAGCTTCAAGAAAGGTAATATTTTTTTCTCACGATTTCTTTCTAAAAACTTTTATATGAGTTTTAGCTGACTTTCCACCATTTTCTTCAGAAAGTTCTATTCTTCTTAAGTCATCTCCAACTTTTTCCTATGGGGATTTCTATAAAGAAATCATCTTCTTCAATTATCCCACTCACGATAACTTTATATGTCTTTTTTTAACTTCTGTTTTTATCTTGTAAAAAAAGCTTGAGTATATGCATTTTTTTGCAATTATGATAAGTCCAGATGTATTCATATCTAAACGATTATAGAATCTAGGCACTAAGGTTTTTCCCAAGGTTTTTCAAAAATAATTTACAATAGCATTTGCTAAAGTTTTATCCACTTTTTGAGTAGGATGAACTATGATATATGGTTCTTTATTTACTATAAGTAAATTTTTCATCTTCATAAGCTATGTCTATTGGTATATCCATAGCCTTTATACCTGTACTTTTTTTCTTTTTTTCAATTATAACTATTCTATTTAATTTCTTAATCTTCTTGGCATTATTTTTTTAATTCTTTTTTTCCATTTAGATAGATTTCTAAATTTCTAAGACCTCTACTAGAATAGCCCTTTGTTTCTTTTTAAATAAGTTCCAATTTCATAACCATCGAACTCATGTTCTACTATATTTTTTTCATTCTATTCCTCAATCTACATTTAGATTTTTTTATTAATTCAACAAGTTTATCTACATCTTCTTCTTTTAGTTGCCCAAGAAGTTACAAATCTTGATGATTGACTTTCACCTATACCAAAAAAATTCAACAGAAAAGATAACATCTTTTTCTAATTCTTTTTATTTGTTTTTTTCACTTAAATCAACAAAAATTTGGTTAGTATATGAATCAGTAGCCAATTTAATTCCTTTTTTTCAATAAAGGCATTTTTTTAATTTTTTTAAAAGCCATCTTATTAGAATGAACTCCTATTCTATAATATAGATCGTTTTTTTAAATAGAGTAGCAAATTGAACTCCTAACAGTCTTCCCTTTTGCAAATAATCCACCTTTTTGCTTGATAGAGAAAATTAAATTCTTTTCTTTACATCTTCATTTATAATAACTACAGCTTCACCAAATAATAGACCACATTTTGTACCACCAATATAGAAAAACATCACAATATTTTAGGATAGTCTTCTAAGTTTATATCACATTTTTTTCTGAAGCAAGTGCAGAGGCAAGTCTAGCTCCATCTAAAAATAAATAAAGATTATTGTCTTTACATACTTTGCTAATTGCTTCTAACTCATCTTTAGTGTAGACAGTTCCTATTTCAGTGGTATTTGAAATATAGACCATTTTAGGTTTTAACCATATGATGATCTTCGTGTTTTCTCAATTCATTTAATATCAATTCAGGTGTCAACTTTCCATCAACGGGTTCAACTTCAATTATTTTTATGACCTGTTGCTTCTATAGCTCCAGTTTCATGTATAGAAATATGACCTGTTTTTGAAGCAATAACAGCCTCATAAGGTTTCAAGCAATGAGAAATAACAGTTGTATTTACTTGAGTTCCACCGACTAAAAAAAGTAAATATCAGCATTGGGACAGTTAATATTTTCTTTAATTAAATTTTTAGCTTCCTCACAATATTGATCTTCACCATAACCTATTGTTTGTTCATAATTTGTCTTAACAAGTGCTTCTAAAACTTCAGGACAAGCTCCTTCACTATAATCATTTTTTTAAAACTTATCATAGCTATCTACCTCCTAAAAATTAAAACCTAATTGTCTATATGCCTCATACAAAATTACAACAGCCGAATTAGAAAGATTTAAAGATCTTCCCATTGGTATCATTGGAATTGTTATACACCTTTCAGGATTTGCATTTAAAATTTCTTCAGGTATTCCTCTTGATTCTGGAGCCAAACATGATGAAATCATTTTTCTTCATATTTGACATCAGAATATTTTTTTGCCTAGTCTTTGTTGTAGCGTAAAAACAAACGTATATTTCTGTTAGCTTCTAAGAAATCTTCAAAAGATTCCCATATTTTCAAATCTACTAAGTGCCAATAATCCATTCCAGCTCTTCTTACCTGTTTTTCATCAAGAGAAAAGCCTAATGGTTTTATTAAATGTAAAGTTGTATTTGTTAATACACAACTTCTTCCAATATTTCCTGTATTATAAGGAATTTCTGGTTGATACAATACTATATTCATAATTTTCCTTTCAAATTTATTTTATTTAAGTTCATCTAAATGACTTGTATTAGAAAAAAATCTGTGATTTCAAATTTTTCCATCTTCATATTTTTACTATAGTGTAACTAGTATTTTTTTAGGTATTTCTTCATTACTTAAAAGTAGAAATATCTTTTCCACTTATATAGTGTAGTAAAGTTTTTTTAAAGTTGCTCCATGGCTCACAACTAAAAACTCTTTCATAATTTTTTTATTCAATTCAACAAACTTATTTAAACCTTTTGATAACTCTTTCTCTAACTTCAAGAAAAACTTTCACCATTATATTCTCTTGGATCATATTCAATTTGATTAAAAAAAGAAGTTTTTTTAATTGGACAGGATAAAGTTCTTTAAATTTCTCATGTCCCATACCTTCCATATCTCCCATTGAAATTTCAATGAAATCATCAAAAAAATTTCAACTTCTTGATTTCTGTCACCTTTTATATAGTTTGCAGTATCATTTGCTCTTTTTTTAAAGATGTTGAATAAAAATTTATCGAATTTAATATCTTTTTAATTTTTTTACCTAATAATTTTGCTTGAGTAATTCCTAACTCAGTAAGAGGAGAATCAGAAAGCCCTTGGAATCTTTTCTCGACATTCCAAATCGTTTGTCCATGTCTTACAAAATATATCTCCATTGTTGAACACCTCCATATAATTTGTTATAATATATATTAGATTATACAAAATTTTACAATATATGTAAAAACTAAGTTTATAAGTTGAGGTGAAAAAAATGAAATTTTTTTAGGAATAATACCAGCAAGATATTCTTCAACTAGACTTGAAGGAAAAACCTTTAAAAATTAATAGAAGGTCACACTATGATAGAGTGGGTATACAAGAGAGCAAAAAAATCAAATCTTGACTCATTAATTGTAGCAACAGATGATGAAAGAATATACAATGAAGTCTTAAATTTTGGTGGACAAGCAATAATGACAAGTACAGAACACACTAACGGAACATCAAGAATAGCAGAAGTTTGTGAAAAAAATAAAGGACTATGATGTCATCATAAATATTCAAGGTGATGAACCATTAATAGAATATGAAATGATAAATAGTTTAATAGAAACATTTAAAGAAAAATAAAGATTTAAAAATGGCTACATTAAAACATAAATTAACTGAAAAAGAAGAAATAGAAAAATCCAAATAATGTAAAAAGTAATTTGTGATAAAAAAATGACTATGCAATATATTTTTCAAGATCTGTAATTCCTTATCCAAGAAAAGGCTGATGATATATCATATTTTAAGCATATAGGAATCTATGGGTATAAAAAGAGACTTTGTTATAGAATATTCAAAGATGCCAGCAACAGCTTTAGAAATAGCTGAATCTTTAGAACAACTTAGAGTTTTAGAAAAATGGCTATAAAATAAAAGTTTTAGAAACAACTCATAGTTTAATTGGGGTAGATACTCAAGAAAACTTAGAGCAAGTAATTAATTTTGTTAAGAAAAAAATAATATAAGAATATAAGGAGGAGTTGAGATATAAAAATCTCACAAAGGACATGAATAAAAAAATATCTTTAATGATTGTATCAGCATTTTTACTATTAGCCTGTTCAAATAACTCAGGGAAAAAAAGGTTAAAACCAGTAAAACCTAATGGAGACTACAAAGTAGGTACTGTAGTTGAAGAAAAATTCTAACAATACTAATATTGAAAGAGGAAACAGAGAAAAAAATAACTCTAGAAAAATACTGTATTTAAAAAAATTAGGGATTACCTTTACCATATAATACTTTTTGGAGCAGCTATACCTTATTTAGTTCCTGTAAATGATAACCATAAAGAAAGTTTCTCAGTTTTTTTGGAGAATATGATGAAAAATAAAGCTCTAAAATACTTTAAAAAAATTTATCTTCAAGAGGACATGGAGATAACTCACCTTATTGGAGATGGAAAAACAAGTATTAAAAAAATCAGATCTATATAATAAGGTAGAAAGTAGAATAGTTTCTATCTATAAAAACAAATCCTAGAAATGTTTTTAACTCTTGTAAATGGTGAATGGCAACAAGCACCTATAAGAAGTGTTGGAAATGTTCAAGACATAATAGTTGCAGCAAGAGGAGAATCAGGAATAATAACTCATATGCTTATTATAACTAGCAATGGTAAGTATTTAGTGGCAAAAAGAATTTAATGTAAGAAAACTTTTAGCAACTAACAATGCACTTTATGGTTCAAAAAGGAGAAGAAGATGCTTATGCATCTAAACCAATTATGCCTAATGTAAGTTCACTACCATCAGCATATCTAGCTTTAGAAGAAGATGGAGGATATATCCACATATATGGTGGAGGATATGGACATGGAGTTGGAATGTCTCAATTTGCAGCTGGAACTTTAGCTAAGAGTGGAGAAAGCTATAAGAATATTTTAAAAAAAGATACTATACTAATGTAAAAAAATTTCAACTGTTGAATCAGTATTAGGAAATAATAAAGAAATTAAAGTTGGTATCACAACTAATGGAAGTTTAGAACATGGAAGACTAAATATTTTCTCATCAGGAAAATAAAGTTCAAATATACAATGAAGACTTTGATGTAACTGTTGGAGCAAATGAAAGAATAGATGTAAGAAATTCTTCAGGATCAGTGACTGTAACTCTTGAAAATGGAAAAGAGTATAAGACTAGAAATCCTTTAAATTTCTATGCTAAGGGAGAATATTTAACAATTAGTCCTGTAAAAAAAGCTCATACATCTTCTCCAAAAATATAGAGGAATCCTAACTATAATTCCAAGAGGTTCTAGTTTAAGAGTAATAAATACTATAGATATTGAAAAATATCTATTACAAGTTGTTGCAAGTGAAATGCCAAGAAGCTTTGGTGTTGAAGCACTGAAAGTACAAGCTGTTGCAGCAAGAACTTATGCAGTTAGTGATATATTAAAAAGGTAAGTATGCTAAAGATGGTTTCCATATAAAAGATACTGTTGAAAGCCAAGTATATAATAACCAAGTAGAAAACGAAGATGCAACTCGTGCTATAAAAAGAAACAGCGGGTGAAATTATGACTTATGATGGTATGCCTATAGATGCCAAATACTTCTCAACATCTTCTGGATTTACAAGCCATGCTTCTAATGTATGGTAAAAAGAGCATTTTACACTTTTTCACCACCCAAAAAGAAATTGTAAGATATTAGAAATTTCTCTTGACTTAAAAAGAGAAGAGGTGATATTATAAGGTTAAGAAAAAGCCTTATTAGTTAAGGCTAATTAATCGGGAATGACGGTAAGAATATCATTCACTCGTATGAAGACTGGGTTATTCCAGTCTTTTTATTTTTTTATGTTATAGGAGGAAAAAATTGAGATTGAAAGTTTAGAATTTAAAACTGAAAAGAATATAAAGAATTTTTAGATTATCTTTTTCAATAAAGAGATATTGAATATAGAGATTTTCAATACTAAAAATAATTGTGCCTGTAGATTGTGAGATAATTGGAATAAGAACTCCAATATTTAAAGAGATATAGCTAAAAAATTGCTAAAACTTCTTCTGAAAAACTTTTTAAATCTTTTTGAAAAATTATTTACTGAAAAAAAGAAGAGTTAAGTATTATGAAGAAAAAAAGCTTTTATATGGTTTTTAATTGGCTATTCAAAGATAGAGTTTTCAAGATAGATTAAAAAGAATAGATTTCTTTATAAATATTATTGATAATTGGGCAGTTTGTGATATAGTTGATTCAAGCTTTTAAAGTTTATCAATAAAAATAAAGAAGATTTCTATACATATTTAAATTCTAAGTTATCTGCAACAAATCCATGGGAACAAAGATTTATTTTTTTGTTATGTTACTCGCTTATTATGTAGAAGATAAATATTTAAAAAGATATTTTTTTAAAAATCTGTGAAACAAAAATAAAATCAGAAGAATATTATGTAACATGGCTAAAGCTTGGTTACTATCAGTTTGCTATGTAAAAATATAGAGAAGAAACTTATAAATTTCCTAGAAAAAACTAAACTTAGATGCTTGGACGGTAAATAAGGCTATTCAAAAATTAGGGAATCTTTGAGAGTTACAAAAGGAAGAAAAAGAAAAGATATCTAATTTTTAAAAAGAAAAATAAATACTGAAAAACAGCTGCTGATATTGATTTAAAAAAATCAACAGTTTTTATATTGATCAAAAAGAATTTGTAAATCAAATTATTTATATTAACTATACTTTTTCTAGTATACTTTTAAATCAAAAAGGTATATAATAAGAATGTAGAAAAATATTAATTTTAAAATTTTAGAAAGGGGAAAATTTATGTTTACACAAGAAGTTGCATATAGCACAGCGTATTTAGTAGGGGTTGCTTCGTTTTTTTCACCATGTATATTTCAATTATTCCAGTATATATTTCAATTCTAAGTAATGGTGAGAAAAAAATCAGTAAGTAAGACTCTAGCTTTTGTTTTAGGACTTTCTGTTACCTATATAGTTTTAGGTTTTGGAGCAGGGTTCATTGGAGAGTTATTTCTTAATAGTAAGGTAAGAGTTATTGGAGGGAATTTTTAGTTGTAATTTTAGGACTTTTTCCAAATGGATATTTTAAAAATTAAAAATTTTTTTGGAAAAAAACTAAAGTTATGAATTATGAAGGAGAAGAACAAAGTTTATTCTCAACTTTCCTTTTAGGTTTAACTTTTAGTCTTGGTTGGACTCCTTGTGTTGGACCAATATTAGCTTCGATATTAATCTTAGCAGGTTCATCAGGAGATACAGGAAATAGTGTAATGTTAATGGTTCTATATCTATTGGGAATGGCAACACCATTTGTAATATTCTCATTAGCTTCAAAAGACATTATTTAAGAAAATGTCTTTTATCAAAAAAACATTTACCTCTTATTAAAAAAATAGGTGGTTTCTTAATTATAGTAATGGGATTTCTTTTTAATTTTTTTGACAAACTTAATATTTTTTTAACTGTTTAACTAAATGTTGAAAGGAAGTTAAAAATGAAAAAAATTTATTTTACCTTTAATTTTTTTATATTTTTAATTGGAACATTTGTTTTTGCTAAAAATGCTTAGTCATAATGTAAGTAAGGAAACGGAGGCTGAGAAAAGACTTGTTAGAAAGTATACAATTAGTAGATATGAATGGAAATGATTATACATTTTCAAGAGGAAAAAATATCTATATTAAATTTTTGGGCTTCATGGTGTCCAACTTGTTTAGCAGGTCTAGAAGAATTAGACAGGTTAGCAGGTGAAAAATAATAATAATTTTGAAGTAGTAACTGTTGTTTTTCCAGGAATAAATGGAGAAAAAAATCCTGCTAAATTCAAAGAATGGTATGATAGTTTAGGTTACAAAAATATTAAAAGTGCTATATGACACAGATGGAAAAGTTATTACAAATATTTAAAATAAGAGCTTTACCAACATCAGCAATTATATATAAAGATTTAAAAAAATAGATAATGTAATTGTTGGTCATATAAGTAATGGACAAATCAAGGACTATTACGAAGGGAAAGGAGAAAATGAAGTTATGGAAGAAAGTAAAAAAATACTACTGTAAATAATGTTAATAAAGAAAAATATAAAAAGAAATATATTTAGCTGGTGGTTGCTTCTGGGGAGTGGAAGAATATTTTTGCTAGAATAGATGGAGTTATAGACTCAGTTTCTGGTTATGCAAATGGTTCTTTTGACAATCCCAACATATGAAAATGTTTGTAATAACTCAGGACATGCTGAGACAGTACATATAACTTATGATTCTTCAAAAAGTATCTTTAGATACTCTATTAAAATATTATTTTTAGAATAATAGATCCAACTTCTGTAAATAAGCAAGGAAACGATAGAGGAATTCAATACAGAACAGGTATCTATTATCAAAAATGATGAAGATAAACAAATCGCTATAAATGCTATAAAAGAAGAACAAAAAGAAATATTCTAGACCTATTGTAATTGAAGTTGAAAAAGTTAAAAAGATTTGATAAGGCAGAAGAGGAACATCAAGATTACTTAAAGAAAAAAATCCTAATGGATATTGCCATATTAATTTAAACAAGGCAAATGAAGCAATAATAGATGAAAAAAAGTATCAAAAGCCAAGTGATGAAGTTTTAAAAGAAAAATTGACTGATTTAGAATATCAAGTTACACAAAATGCAGCAACAGAAAGAGCTTTTACTCATGAATATGATAAGAAACAAGAAGATGGTATCTATGTGGATATAACAACAGGGAGAGCCATTATTTAGTTCAAAGGATAAATATGATGCAGGTTGTGGTTGGCCAAGTTTCACTAAACCTATTGCAACAGAAGTAGTAAATTACAAACAAGATAATTCTCATGGTATGAGTAGAGTTGAAGTAAGAAGTAGAGCTGGAAAAGCACATTTAGGACATGTTTTTGAAGATGGTCCAAGAGCTGAAGGTGGACTTAGATACTGTATCAATGGAGCTTCATTGAGATTCATTCCTTATGATAAAATGGATGAAGAAGGCTATGGAGAATTTAAAAAAATATGTAAAATAAGGTTAAAACAGATAGATTATTAGATTAGTCTATCTGTTTTTAGAAAATAAAAAGCTATTTAGGATATTAATTAGTAGCAAAAATATAGAAAAATTAGAAGAAATGCTTATAGAAATGATAGTATTTATATGATATAATTTAAAAACAATTAATAAAAAAATTATAAAAATCTATGCTTATTTATTAAATAAATTTAAGAATAGAAACTATACTGATATTATCACTATATTATTTTTCTTTATAAATAAGAAATTAAAAGAGAATATTTATTTTTTTCAGGAAAAAGTAAATATAAGGAGAGAAAAAGTTTTTTCGAAAAATTTTTAGATGTTGAATATAATATTATTCATAATTATCTTTCTAATTTTTCTAAAAATACTGAAAATATAAAAATTTATTTGAAAGAATAAAATATATAATATATAGTGTTTAAATATAATGAAAGTTGAGGAAATTTTATGAAAAATATCTGATATTATAAAAAGTCAACTATAGCTCAAAATTTTAATATAAAAATAATTTAGTTTTTCCTTTAGATATTAATATAAACCAAATTGATGTTAATAAAAATAAATGGAGAACTTATTTATTTTGAAGATAATAAAAATTGTTGGAAGTCTAAGTAAAGATTTAGTAGTTTATTTACAAAATAAAAATATATAATTTTTTTAACAAATGTTATGGATGAAAATTCAAGAGGAATTATAGCAGTTGATGAAAAATGGTAAGATATTTTATGCAAATAAGAATTACTCTAAAATTTTTAGGAATACCTCTATATCATATTATAGGAAAAATATATTCAAGATATAGAAAAAGAAGCTACTATTATAAAAGTTCTTGACACTCATAAGGAAATATTATAATTATATAAAATCTCTTAATAAATATGTTGATGTAAAAATATTGCCTATATTTATTGAAAGTAAATTTAAAGGGCTATTTCAATTTTTAATGACATTACTGAAATAATAAATTTAAATAAAGAAGTCATAAGAATTTCAAGTGTAATAGAAGAGTATAATCAAAAATTAGAAAAATATTAAAGAATTAAAAATTCTAAAAATAATTGGAGAAGATCCTAAATATTTAGAACTTATTACAAAAGCAGTCATTGTTTCTAAACTGATGCAACTGTTCTTATTTTGGGAGAGAATGGAGTTGGAAAAAGATGTTTTAAGTAATTTTATACATAGTAATAGTAAAAGAGCAAATAAACCATTTATTACTTTAAATTGGCAGCAATTCCAGAAAGTTTAATTGAAAGTGAGTTATTTGGCTATGAGGGAGGTTCATTCACAGGAGCAAAAACAAAAAGGGAAAAATAGGGAAATTTCAGTTAGCAGATCAGGGAACAATTTTTAGACGAAATTGGAGATATGAGTCCAACTATGCAGGCAAAGTTATTACGAACTTTAGAAACTGGTGAGATTGAAAAATAGGAAATTCATCAAATATTAAAGTTAATGTAAGAGTTATTGCAGCTACTAATCAGAATTTGGAAAAAGAAGATGAAAAGAAGGAAATTTTAGAGAAGATTTATATTATAGATTAAGTACAATAACTTTTGAAATTCCTCCTTTAAGAGATAGAAATCATGATATTATTTTACTTATTAATAACTATCTTAATTATTATAATAAGAAATATAATAAAAATCTAAAAATATCAAGTAAAGCATATTCAGCTTTATTAGAATATAATTGGCCTGAAAATATAGAGAATTAAAAATTGTATAGAGCATGCAGTTATTTTTAACAAATAATGATTGTATTTATCTGGAGAATCTTCCTAAAAATTTCAAAATGATATTTTTAGAAAATAAATCTACAACACTTGAAGAACTTTTAAATAAGAAGAAAAAAGATTATATTAAATTCACTTATAAATAATAATTGGAATAAAGAAGAAGTAGCAAAAATTAGATATTGGAGAAAGAACTTTATATAGAAAAATTAAAAATATAGAATAAATTGTCAAAAAGTCAATAAAAATCAAATAATTGACAAATTTGGCAAAAATATATAAGTAAAGAAAAAGCTAATGATGGAATTTTTAATGCTTTTTCTTTATATTTGGCATACTTTTTGCTTATATATTATGTAAGATTAATTATACTAAAAATGAGGTGATTTTTATGAAAAAGAAGTTTTAATTGGAGGAGGACAAGGTTTTTGGGGAGATAGTCCAGATGCTGCCATAGATATGGTAAAAATGGAAATCTTAACTATCTTGCTTGTGATTATTTAGCAGAATTAACTATGTCTATATTACAACGTCAAAAATAAAAAATTCAAGTACTGGTTATGCTCGTGATTTTATAGATTTATTTAAAAGTAATAGCTAAAGAGAGCTATAGAGAAAAACATTAAAATTATAAGTAATGCAGGTGGAGTTAATATAGAAGAGGCAGTAAAACAAATTAAAAAAATATTGCAGAAGGAAATAAAAATGTCAGGATATAAGATTGGATATGTTTTAGGAGATGATTTGAAAGAAAAATTACCTGAATTATTAAAAGAAGGTTATGAATTTATAAATTCAGATAATGGTAGAAAGTTAATAGAGATACAAGATAAAATATTAAATGCTAATGTTTATTTTGGAAGAGAGCCAATTATTGAATGTTTAAAAAGGAGGTGCTAATGTAGTTTTAACAGGAAGAGCGGCTGATTCAGCACTATTTTTATCACCATTAATGTATGAGTTTGGTTGGAGAGATGATGATTATGACAATATTGCTAGAGGAATTATAGTAGGGCATTTATTAGAATGTGGAGGACAGGGAGCAGGTGGAAATTATGATTATGATTGGAGAGCAGTGCCAGAAATGGATAATTTAGGGTTTCCCAATAGCAAGTGTTTCCAGAAAATCATACATATATCACTAAGACAAAAACTAGTGGAGGTTTAATTACAGAACAATCTTGTAAGGAACAACTACTATATGAAATTCATGATCCTGCTAATTATATAACACCAGATGTTATAGCTGATGTGAGTCAAGCAAAGTTAAAAGAAATTTCAAAAAGATAAGGTAGAATTATTAGGAGTAAAAGGGAAAAAGACCAGACAATTTAAAAATTATCAATAGGTTATCATGCAGGTTATAAAGTAGAAACATACTTAAATTTTGCTTGGCCAGATGCTTATGAAAAAGCTAAGTATGCAGCAGAAATTATTATGAAAAATGAAAAGAAAAATTTAAAAAGTTGAGGACATTAGAATAGATTTCTTAGGGCTAAATGCTCTTCATTTAGATATAGCCAATATGTCTGATGAATTAGTTAAAAAAATATGAATGAAGTTGTAATGAGAATAGCTATAAGAACTCTAACTAAAGAGGAGGCAGAAAAAATTAATTCCAGAAATATCTCCTTTACAATTAAATGGACCACCAGGAGCAAGTTTTTGGAGGAAGAGCAAAAATTCAAAATGTAATAGGACTTTGGCCAACATTTATTCCAAGAGATATTGTCAAACTAACTTCACATATTTTGGAGGTAAAAATAATGAAAAATGTATTTAAAAAGATATTGCACATGGGAGATCAGGAGATAAAGGAAATATAAGTAATATTTGTGTTTATGCTAGAAGAGAAGAAGATTATCCTTTTTAAAAAATTTTTAACAGTAGACAGAGTGAAAGAGCATTTTTAAAAAATATAGTTACTGGAGAAATTACAAGATATCTTGTTGATTCATTAAATGGGATGAATTTTTGTAATGAAGGAAGCATTAGGAGGAGGAGCAACTTTATCTCTTAGATTAGATTCTTTAGGGAAATCAATGGCTTCAGCATTAATGAGATTAGAAATAGATAGTGAATTATATAATAAATACAGAAAAGAGGGAGAAAAACTATGAAGAAAAGTAATTATTCAGGATTTTATAAATTATCAGTTGAAGAAAGATTAGATGAAGTTGTTAAGTTTGCTAATTTAGATAAAGATGATATTGAGAATATAAAAATACAGATGCTTTAGATATTTCTAAGGCTGATAATATGGTTGAAAAATGTTATTGGAAGATTTACTTTACCTATGGGAGTTGCTCTAAATTTTAAAAATAAATGATAAAGATTATATAATTCCTATGGTTTCAGAAGAAGCATCTGTTATTGCTGCTGCTAGTAATGCAACAAAGTTAGCAAGATCTTCTGGAGGATTTTTATACTAGTAATACAGGTTCTATTATGATAGCTCAAATCCAAATTGTTGGAGTAAAAGATGTGAATTATACTAGAATGGTAATTTATGAAAATAAAGAAAAATTTTTAAAAATATGTAATGATAAAGATCCAGTTCTTGTTAAATTTGGAGGGGAGCATTAGATATAGATGTTAGAGTCATAGAAACAAATTTTGAAAATATGGTTATTTTACATTTAAAAGTAAATACATTGGATGCTATGGGAGCAAATGCTGTTAATACTATGGCAGAAGCAGTGGCACCATTTATTGAAACAATAACAGGGGAACTGTATATTTAAGAATTTTATCTAATTTAGCGATTGAAAAGACTAGTAAGAGCTAGAACAAAAAAATAAAAAGAAGAACTAGGAGGAGAAGAAGTAGTAGATAAAAATAATATTGGCTTATACTTTTGCAGAAGCAGACCCTTTTAGAGCAACAACTCACAATAAAGGTATTATGAATGGTATATCAGCTGTAGTCCTTGCTACTGGAAATGATACTAGAGCTATAGAAGCAGGAGCTCATGCCTATGCTTCTGTAACAGGAAGCTATAAACCTTTAACAAAAATGGGGAAAAAGATAATAATGGCGACTTGGTAGGAACAATAGAATTACCATTAGCATTAGGATTAGTTGGAGGAGCAACTAAAATACATCCTACTGCAAAAACAGTAGTAAAAATATTGGGGAGTTAAGTCAGCTACTGAGTTGGGAGAAATTGTGGCTTCTGTAGGTTTAGCACAAAATCTTGCAGCAATTAAAGCACTTGCAACAGAGGGGATACAAAGAGGACACATGTCTTTACATGCAAAAATATAGCTAGTGTTGCTGGGAGCAAAAGGAGAAGAATTAGATAGAATTGTATGATAGAAGATAAAAATATTAATTTAGAATATGCAAAATCCCTACTAAAAATAAGGAGTGAATAATATGAATAAAGAGACAAAAGAATGAAAAGTATACAGAAGTATGGGGAGATACAGTTGTATTAAAAGAATTATTGTATTCTTGTATTATTGGTGTTTTTAACAATGGGTATGTTTTTCTTAGGTAAAAAAATATTTCATAGCTTTGAAAATATAGAAAAAGTTTAGCTAATGGTTATGCTTTTTATTAATAGGAGTTATAGGCTGTATAGCATCAGGAGCTATTTGTGCTAAATTATTTCGTCCTAAAAAGAACAGTAGAGGAAAAATTTGAGTTTGAAAAATATAGAAAATATACTTGAATCTGCTGGAATAACTTTAGAAGAAGAAAAGAAGCACTATCAAAATTAGATTCAGAAACTATAAAAGAGCTAGAAGATTTAGAATTATATGCTTTATTGGCTTTAATTCCTGAAAGATTCAAAAAAATTATAAAAAGAATACAAAGAAAAAGGCAAAAAGGAGGGATATGAATGACTTTATGGCTTATTGCTGGTGCATTTTTAGCTGCATTTTTAGGGTGGTATTATATATTCTATTGTTGGAATTATTCCTGGAACTGATGAAACAGCAACTATGGCTCCTGTAACTTTAGTACTTGTATTATTAAAAAGTTCATCCTATTATATTATTTTCATGGACTATTGGAATTATGGTTTGCTATGCAAATAACACATACTATTCCAACTTCTATGGCAGCATTACCAGGAAGTACAATGGCTGTCCCTATGGTTTATTATAGTTCTTTAGCAAAAACGTTTAGGAATACCTCATATAGCAATGAGAAAAATGGCAGCAGGCTCTTTAATTGGTTCTATTATTGCAGTTCCATTTTCTGTAATTTTTGCATATCTTTTAGCACCATTAGGAGATAAAATTGGTCCTTATATTGGTTTAATATTTACTATTGGAGCAGTTATAATAGCATATATGTCAAGTGCAAGATGGGCTGCAGTTATTTCTTTAATTCCTTATTCATTTTTAATTCAAGGTTTTCAGAGATTGAGTACAGAAGCTATTGGAAAAATTTATTTATTTCAATTTTTATGGGGATTACAATTGGACCAATGATTTCTGAGTTATTTAATATTCTTGTTCCTAAGATGAGAGATAAACAGAAAAGAGAAAAAAACAAATGAAATTTGGTTAGCTCCAGATTCCAAGAAAAAGCTTTCTTTATATCCAAATCCTTTTTAAACTTCTTACAAGAAAACAAAAATAAAGATATTATAGTGTCTTCCGTTGTTAGTACAGCCTCATTTACATTCTCACCTGTTGGAACAACTGTTCTTTTAGGAGAATTAGTGGCAGGAAGAAAAAGAATTATATGAGAAAGTAACTTCAACTGTTGGAGTACAAGATGCAGTAAGTAATGCAACTTATATTGGAGGAATTATTATACCATTATTAGCATTTGGTTTACCTCTTAGTCCAGTAGCTTTTAGGACCAGCTGCTCCATTATTTAATGCTCCTCCTGTATTTACAGTATCCCCAATTAATAATTTACATAATTATTTAGATGTTTTGGCACTATATAGTATTTGGTTTTATAGGAATATTTGGAGGAAGTTTATTAGCTTATCCAGTCTCAATAACAAAAAGCAAGATCATGGACTGAAAAAATGTTTAAAGGAATTAGCCATAGAAGCATTAATAGGATCATTTTTAGGATTGATATTTATGTTAGCTTACTATGAAGCAGGATTTATAGGGATTATAATAGCACTTTTGTATTGGTTTATTTGGGGAAATTCTTCATAATATTTTTGAAATTCATACTGGAGTTCAATTTATGGCTTATTATGCTCAGCTTGGATAGTTTCTCATTTATTGGCTTTGGTATAAAAATAGATTTAGTATTAATTTATTAATAGTACAAGAATATTCATGACATCTACCTAAAGAGGCTGTTGCAAATTGATAATTTTTATCATTAATTTGTGACAGCTTTTTCTTCTTAATAAAAATAGAAATCTTTTAGAAATTCATTCTATTTTGACTTCTATTTTAATTTTTTTGAACGAATTTAATACAAGTTAAAAAGACTCTAAATTGTAAAAATGCTTTTTAGTATTATTTTTCTTTTTGGACTCAATTATTTAATTTGCAACAGCTTCATTTTTGTAATAATTTGACTTATTATATTTCAAATAATACAATGGTGTAAATAGAAAATAGAAGGTGAATGAAATGAAAGAAATATTAAAAATATAAAATTAGGACAAATAATAGGAATATATCATTTTGAAGATTCCTGCTTTACAGTTGGAAAAATTTTAAAAATAGATTCAAAAATATCTATATTTATTTTCTTATGATGTGAACTTTTAAAAGAAGATGGAATAAAAAGTTTTTCTAATCAATTTGATAAAAAGACTTATATTAAGCTCAGACTATATTGATCAAAGAGAAATTTTAAAAATTTAATAAAAGAAAATAAAGATATATTTCAAGAATTAATAGAAAATAGAGTGGAGATTTCTATTGAATTAGCTGATGGAAGTGTTGAAGAGGCTTACTTAACTGAAAAAGGCAAGGATTATTTTAAATTTAAAATCTTAAATGATAATCAAAATATCACATCGGAAGAAGTTATAACAAAAAGACTATTTAAAAAGAATAAAAATATCTAATTATATTGAAAAAAGAAGAATACAAGAATTTCAAAGTTATCACTACAAAAAAATGATGATGAATATATAGCTTATGATTTATCCTATAATGAAGATTATCTAATTTTTTTCAGAAAAGGAAGAATTTTTACGATATTGCTCAAATAAATATTATTCCTAAAAAAATATGATAGAAAAATATTTCTGAAATAGAAGTTAAATTAGATACTAAAAAGAAAAATTTCTATGAGTTAATCGATTTTGAAAAAGATTTAGAAATTATAGAAATTTTTAAAAAAATGCTTAGAAAATAAATTTCTTGATTTTTCATAGATAATACAGATTTTTTTGAAACAAAGGTTGGGGTTATTACTAACTTAGAGAATAATAAAATAAAGATAAAAAGAAATTGATAAATATGGAAATTTTCATAAAAAAATTCTGAAATATATTTAGATGAAATTCAATTGTTAGCAATAAAAAAATTATAAGATAGGAGTTTAAATCATGGTAGAAAGTATAATAAAAGTAGAAATAAAATTATTATGTAAAAGAAGAATTTCTTGAATTAAAAATCCTCTGAAGAATTGATAAAAGTTCTTGAAAAATACCAGCAAACTGAAGAAGATGAAGGAGTATTAAATAATTTGAAAAATTTTTTAAAGGGAGTATATTTAGTTTTTGAAAGAAAAAGAATGTAATGAACAAGACTTAGATGCAATAGATTCTCATAATAGCAAATATTTTCATAGTTATGCAGGTATGCTTTACTAATTATTATTTCTATGATGTCAATGATATGGAAAAACTCATAAAGCTAATGATGAAATAGGTAATGCAAAAAGATAAGTTTTCATCAGGCAATTTATAAAAATTGTAAAAAGAAATACTCTTTATTATCCAGATTGAGAGATTGCTATAAAAGTGGAAAAACTTGAAGTAGAGGGACTTCATAAAAATGGAGAACCAGATGGTTAGACTTATGTTTATAATGAAGATGGGACTATAAAAAGAGAAATATTTTTTTCGTTGAAGGAAAGGCTTATGAAAAAGATAATAATAAAAAGAAATAAGGTGAATTGATGAAGAAAATTTGAATTAAGACCTATTTACTATCCAAAAGGCTCATATTTAAATTACATATTAGAAATTTGGGTAGATGGAGTTAATATAAGTCAATTTTATGAAGATGATAAACTAAGAATAGATGTAGGATATATTTTTCATATTTATAATTATTTTGATAATTATTTAGAAGATATTATGAAAGAAGAAGTTTTGTCTTATGAAGATGTAGAGGAAAAAACAATTTTTGAAACTATAGACAATATTAAGGAAAAATATTTTTATTGGCTAAAAGATGATTATGAAGATGACGAAAGTGATGAAGAAATAGAGCAAATAATCAGTATATCTGAGCCTTTTTATGAATGGCAAAAGAGCACATAGATTGCTTTTATCAGGACCATTTTTATGTATACCAGATATTATTTTTCAGAAGAGTAGGAGATAAAATAGAAATTTCTTGGGAATACTACTTGGGATCCTACATATCAACAAAGAAAATATGAAAATGAAAATATTAAGTTTATTTCAGCAAAGGGAGTAAGTTATATTGATGCTAATGAGTTTTTACTTAGAAATAAAAAGAATTTTTAAAAAAAGATAGATGATATCTCAAAAATTCAAAATGAAAAAAATTTCATATTACTGAGAAAAACTGGAAAAATTAATATATGCAAAAGACCCTTATAATAATATTGAATTTAAAAGAGGAAAAAGAATTTTTAAAAAAGATTTAGAAAAGATAGGTTATAAATTTTTCACTATATATGAATTAGTGTTAATAACAGAAAAAGATAAAAAAGATAGTTCCAATTATATTAAAATATCTTTCAAAAATAGAAGATGAAAAATATAAAAAAACACATTTAGCTTATTTTTAGCAGTAAAAAATTATAAAGAAGCTTCTGAAAACTAATAAAAGAATTTTATAATGCTAAAAACAAATGAATATAGAATAGCATTATCGAAGGCTTTATCAACTATTTATAATAAAGATGTTTTTGAGTGAATTATTAGAAATAGCTAAAAACAAAGAATATAAAGATGTAAATTTTTCCAATTATATTAACTTTAAATAAATATAAAGATAAAAGAGTAAAAGATATTTTTTGAAAAATAGAATGGAGTAATAATGAAAACTTATGTTTTTAGACGTATTAGAAAAATATCTTAAATGAAGAACAAGCTAATCAATATTATTGTAAAGCCTTTATTGAAATGAATAAAAGAGAAAAAAATTCCTTATATAGTAAATGAAAATAGATATTTAAAAATTTTTACTTAGATTATATAAAATGGACAAGAATGTAGTTTATAAATTTAGGTTTTTGAAAAATGGTGTTTTGATTTTTTTAAGTAATTCAGAGAAACTTCACTACAAAAATTCTATCAGAAAACTTAGAAGAAAGGGCTTTTTAGGTAAAAAGAAATTTTTTTAAACAAAGATAAAGATATTTTAGAAATGATTTTTAAAATGAGTTTTAGAGATGTTTTTGGTTTCCAAAAAGAGTATAAAATTTATTTTTTTCAAATCTTAAAATTTTGATAACTTCCTTTAACGGATTATTACTATTTCATAACATTTTTAGATAAAGATGAAGAAAAAGTTAAGAACTTAGTAAAGAAATCAAAACTATTTTTTTAAGATGAGGTGAAAGTATGGAGTTAAAAGAGCAAGAAAAGTTTTTGAAAATAAAAAGAAGTTGTAAAAAAATGATTGAAAAACAAAAAGAAAAAAACTTAAAGAAAAATAATATAAAAATAGATATAATATCAGATATAATGAATGATGAAGAAAATTATTATATTTTTAGATTTTGAAAAGTGATAAGGGAGTCGCACGATTAGAAATAACAACACCTCATTTTGCACCTTATTATTATGCTTGTTTTCAATATATTGTGGTTAAATGATGATGAAGCTTATTGGTGGCTAGATGAAGAAAAATAGCACTGTTTACAGATATATTAAAAAAATTTAGAAAAAAATCATTAGACTTATTTTATAAACTCTTAAAAATTGAAGTTGAGGTGAAATATGGAAGTAAGATATGATGTTTATTTAGAAGATGAAAATGAGAATGAAAATGAAGATGACTTTGATGCCCCTAGGAAAAGATTAGAACTTATTTTTTTCTCATATAACAGAAGAAGAAAAAAAGAAATCTTAGAAAAAATATGATTTCAAATATGAATATACAGAAAGATAATAAAATAAAAATTAATAGATGAGGATTGTGCTATCTATTATACTATTGAAATTGATGATGAAGATAAGGGAATATATTTAGAAAGAAACAAAAGACTTACTACAATTATTTTTAAATATGACTTTTATTTCAAGAGAAAATGAAAGAACTAAAAAAATTTGGTTATATCTAAAGAAGGAGTAAGAGTAGAAATTATTTTTAACGAAAGAAGATGATAGAATTATGGTAGATTATAGAAGTATCTTAGTAGAAAGAATGGAATATAAAGATTCGATATTATACCTATATTGTAGAACATTCTATAAGGTAGTAGGAGATGGAGAAGATGATAAATATGATTATAGACGTTTTATCACAGAAAAAGTTTTAAAAGTTTAAAAAAATGTAAAAAGGTTTGAATATTACTCATCAGATGAAGTATATTATCATTTTTAAATGAATTAGAAGACTTAAGAGCAGAATTAGAAATACCATATTTTCATAAAATTTTTAATAGAAGTAAAAAAAGGAAATAAACTTTTTATATCTGGAATGGGCTATTTTGATAATTTTATAGCAATAGAATTTAAAGATGATGAAAAAGAAAAAAATAGTAATAAATGAAAAAAAGAAAAAAATATTTAGAAATAAAAAAAGAACTTTTTGAAAATATTTCAAAAGTAAAAAAATAAAATATAAAAGAAAAATAATATAAAAACTAGAAGTGATAGAAGAAGGAGGATAGTTATATTATTAACTTAGAAAAAGGAGAAAAAAAGTTGCAACATTATCACTTAGAATGCCTAATTCTACAAGATATTATTATATTCATTATGAAGAAATAACTAATAATTTTACTCATTATGATTGGTATGATGAAGAATATCATACTGTTTCTGAGATAGCTAAACAACTAAATATAATATTAGATAGATTTTAAAAATAATATATGGATAAAAAATAGCACTTATTGCAGTAAGTGCTATTTTAGTCATTCCTTTGAATTACATCTTATATTGTAAAGTATATTATAATATTTTTGATATAAGATGTCAAATAAAAAAATGGTATAATAAATTGTCTTCCTTTTTTTCTTTTTCTAACCTTTGATAAGGAGGTGAAAAAGTGAAAAGATTACATCTTTATATTGTCATAGTAATAGTTATTATAATGTTGCTATGTAAAAAGCATCTATATGAGGCTGTTGCAAAATTAAAATTTCAATCCTAAAGTAAAAAATAAGTGAGTTACGAATGGAAATTTTTAGATAAAAATCAAATAGAATGAGCCGAGCAAATGCAGAGGGTGTCTGAACGAAGTGAGTTTCCTGATTTCTTAGAAGCACTTAGCAATTTATTGCTTAGAGCTTCTTATGATGCAGATTCTTGATTTTTATCGTTAAGAAATTTACTCAGTAACGAACTATTTTTACTTTTATTAATTTGCAACAGCCTCAAGTTTTTAGCAGATAGATTATTGCAGTAGTCTATCTGATTT